>JAEEGK010006848.1_pt1 | contig 27293 bp, 27 predicted proteins | sample 8958771 | NCBI WGS metagenome assembly JAEEGK01 (sample SAMN16246547, study PRJNA631951) | gut metagenome | biome: gut microbiome; feature: rumen; material: SC-attached | host: Bos | place: Iran: Karaj | collected 2018-10 | reverse complement strand
CCCCTAATTTTGTCTTCACATAGGAAATAAGCTGGTGAATAATAATCTACAAATTCACTTACCGTTAGTTCTTTTCCATCAACGTCATAAAATGCCATTGTCTCTTCCTTTTAGGTATATCCGTCCAACGCTTTCTTTAGATCCTCAATTGCTTTTTCGCTCAGCTCCTTCGGCTCCAATATCACAACATCAGGAGCATAGTTCTTGGCAAACTGCAGTACAGAAGTCTCATTGGCATTAACAGCGACACTTACGTGGGTATCATCCTGATCATAGAAGCGAACGTCACTTCCAAACATGTCTACAATATCGCTTATCATCTCATTAACTATCCTGAGCTTGGCCCGGGAAGTATCACTGCTGTACATATAAACGTGCTCTTTCATATATTTTGAAAGATCCAAAGCCTGACCATTTGCGCCTTTAAGTTTACTAAAAGGCTTGGACGTCTGTTCCAGCTTCTGAATATCTACAATTCTGTCCACACGGTAATTTGAAATGTCCTCATACTTATCATAATTGCAGATAAGATAGTATTTTCCTTCTTTTGCAGCCATCTGGTACGGACTTACAACATATACTCTGTCCTTCCCATTCTCATCTTTCTTAGGATGCTGCTTAAGATCTGTTCCATATTCCACGTACTTGAAGGCAATCTTTTTCTTTTCATTTATAGCTTCATCTATCACATCAATATTGAAAAAGAGCTGCTTATTGTTTGTCCTATCCTTTGGCATTGTAGCGATATGCTTAACCCTGGACCTAAAGTAGATATTTGAAAGCTTCTCTATCTTTTCAACAAGCTCTTTGCACTGACTGTATGGAAGATGCTTGGAAAAAAGAAGCCCATCAATAAGAAGGCGCAGCTCACTGTCCTCGAAATCCCTTACAAGATAAAAGTCGCTAAGAATGTAGTTCTCTTCCAGCTCTCCGGTCTTTGGGTTCTTAACCATACGGATCGATTCGCTATATGCAATGTCATACCCGAACTCTTCAAGCTTCATCAGGTTTGTCTTGATAGACTTCCTGTCAGCTGTCATGTCATATTCTTCCTTAAGCCGCTCCTCTATTTCCTTCTGGCTTAAGCGGTGATCCTCATCTGTATATTTCCTGAGTATGTCTAAGAGATTAAAAAGCATCAGTTTCTTTGATTGTTTTGTGCCCATGTCAGCTCCTTTTTTACCAGAAAAGTGCATTCCTTAATCAGCTACCATTCTACTAACAATTATGGGCAATTTTTTCCACATAGACAAATTAAGAAATTATAAAGAATCTTGAAACATGCATGTATAACAGTACCCATTTCGAATTAGTTGTTATCTTCTTCATCCTCATCCTTATCTGCAAGTGCCTCAGCTTCCGCGCGTGATAATTCGAAGTATATTCCTGAAACATCCCCATGTCGTTTAGGGTCAAGTTCCTTCGCAATAACATTAGTACCTTTGATATACTTGAATTCTTTGTCAACCCGGCTTACAGCTTCATCGACAGAATTTCCTTCTTTGTCGAAGATATCCAAGACAACCGCTTCGGATGCTCGGCACGAATGTAAAGTATTCCCCTTTCTCTCCGCATGCTCTGGTATAAGTAATTTCACGATCTTTCCTTCCCTACACTTCTTCCATGCAATAAACTCCCCCTCTTCCGGGCAGAATATAGGCATGTGAAGCCCCTTTACTCCCTTCAAATTGTCAGGATCCAAATCGATGTCAGCGGTGCTAAGTCCCGTCATATCAGAGTTTGTAAAATCGGTCCAGTACGTCCTTCTGGCGAAATCGAAATCGGCATTGCAGAGCCTCGTATCCTCGAATGTTGAATCATCAAAGTCAGCACAGCAAAAGCGCGCTTCTTCTAAATCCGATCCGGAAAAATCACAATTACAGATTTCTGCCGCAAAGAAATTTGCCTTCTTTAAAACAGCATTCTTTATCTCACAGTCCCACATGCAAGAAAAGCTAAAACATGCCTTTTCTCCTTTGCACTCATTGAGTTTAGAGAGCGTTAAGTTTACATTGTAGAAAGTGGTGCCATCAATTACAGCCCTCGTCAAATCTGCATTGTGCATATATGCTCCCCAGAAGTTTGCATTAGACAAATTAGCTCCAGTAAGATTGGAGCTTCCAAGATTAACGCCCGTCATGTCTGCATATGAAAAATCCATCCCAGACAGATCCATCTCACTGAGGTCAACATCGCTAAAGTCTGCACGCTTTCCTTCCTCATTATTTTTAAGCCACTTAGCATGCTCTTCCATTCGTCTGTCAAATTCAGACCTTTCAATCCTTTTTTGCGATAAAATCGTCATTCCCATAGATATCTGCATATCATCACCTGTTCCTTTCCATAACAATCAATTAGTTCTCTTTATCATCTTCCTTTAGATCTTCACAAAGCCTCGATAATTCTTCAGGACCATACTTTCTTACATCATCGACAACCACTATCTTATCGATGGATTTAAGTATCTTTAGAAAATCTGAAACCTCAGAAAAAGATAGTGTCTCATGGCACATCGCCTCAGGCTGAGCCTCATCATCTCCTTCAAATGGATAAGGATCATCAAAGATTACGTTTTTAAGTGAAATAAAGAAATGGGCCGTCCACCATTCAAGATCTACCTGACCCTGATCATAGTCTTCTGTATCTTCAACTGCATCAATGTCTGCAAGGCCATATTTCTCGCGCATAAGCTCATGTATCTTACTGGGAGCCACGTCTCGTCCATTGTTGGTAATCAGATGGTTACAGAAGTAGTCATCAGAGCCTTCATTACTTATCTTTTCAATGGTCTCTATCAGCAGCTCCCTAAGCTCATCAGAACACTCAGTTCCATCCAGTGAATATCTATATATGTTGTCTGTATCCAAGAAATCACTCAGCAGAGCCTCATAATAATGTGTATGCTTCCTGATAAAGTCGGCTACTCTATCATGAATCTTAAAATAAAGATATAAGATTCTACCTTTTTCTTCAGAACGAACAAATTTAACATTCTCCATATCATCTGCTCCTATCTTTGATAAACTCTTATGTTTTCTGTTCTTGTGATTTCATGATAAAAGAAGGCATGTGGAAATTTTTGCGCATGAAAATGGCAGGCTCGTGAGCCCGCCTGATCTATATGCTTATTTGATTTCTAATGTCTTTTTCATGCTCCTCAAGAAGCCGTATCCGGTTCTCAACAGACTGCCTATCGTCCTTCCTGCAGATACGGACAAACAGAGCTTCTATCATTACTCTCTTTTGGTCTGAGCGGGCTATGTTAGAAGACAGGTCCGAAAAATGCCTTACCAGATCATCAACTGTATACTGATCAACGCTCTTAGCAAGTTCCTTTACAGATCTTATTGTTTCCTCCGGTGCATCAAAGAAATCCTCCAGATTTTCCGTCACCTGCGCAATCATAATACTTCTAAGGAACCAGACGAAGTCGTTTACAAACTCAAAAAGATTGATCCCGTTGCTATTAGCTTCTGACAAGATCAGTATTGATGTCCGCAGATCCTTGTGATATAGCGCCTGAAACAGCTTATGCATCTTCTCCATATCACTCTTAGCCAAAGCCTTAACCACAAAGTTGTACGTAAGCTGCCTATCTTCGCCTATTGTCACGAAATGCTCCAATATACTCAGCGCATCTCTCATAGACCCATCTGCCACTCTCGCAATGTATTCCAGCGCCCTGTTTTCAGCATCTATCCCTTCAGAGGCCGCCACACTCTGAAGCGTCATCTTTATAAGGTCAACTGAGATCCTCCGAAATTCATACCGCTGGCACCTGGATAGAATGGTCGCAGGGACTTTTTGAGGATCTGTCGTTGCCATGATGAAAACCGCATGCGCCGGAGGCTCTTCCAGGGTCTTTAGAAGCATATCAAAAGCCTCTCCCCTCTGTCCCTTAAGCGAATGGACCTCATCAATGATATATATCTTCCATTTCCCATTTATTGGCGGATACGAAACATCCTCAAGGATCCTTTTGATGTCGCTGACCTTGTTATTAGAAGCCGCATCTATCTCAATAACATTTGCACTACTTCCATCCGTGATAGATCTGCAAAACTCGCACCCTCCGCAAGGATTACCCTCCACTGGGTTCTCACAGTTAATCGCCTTCGAAAAAATCCTGGCCATCGTGGTCTTGCCTGTTCCCCTTGTACCATGAAAAAGATATGCATGAGAGACCACGTCATGTTTTACCTGATTCCTAAGTGCCTTAACGATATGATCCTGGCCCTTAACCTCGTCATAAATTTGCGGTCTGAATTTCCTGTAAAGCGCTATGTATCCCATCTAAACACCCACGCGATCGAGAAGAGCACAGTACTTTCCTCAACAGCAGCTTCATATTCCCTATAAGCCTGCCTGTCCATTAACTCGAATGCTTCGTAGAATGAATAGAACCGCTCACAGTCTGAGCAATAATATCCTTCATCCTCTTGGTCAAAGAAAGTACATCCGCAAGTCTCACATACCAGCCGCTCTTCCATAGCTATTTCCCTTCAAAAAAGTATTTGAGCCATCTTATCAAAATGGCGCGACAGCAGCCTGGTCATGTAAAAAAAACGATGCCACCCTGCATTATCACTGCTAAAACGTTTAATAAATTCTTTCGAATTGTTAACACTAATTTTAGAATATCTAGTATATAATGCTCTTAGAGGACACAAGATATTGTATTTTTGTTTCATTGTTTCGAGTCACAAGGTAAGTTTATTTCCTTCGTACAATGGAGGACATGCCCATGTACAGTTCAAGTTCTTCAACCTGTTACTATCACAAGAATTCCCCAAAGGTCATAAATACCATAAGGATACATGATAAATACTTTGACGCTTCTGCTGTCAAAGAAAAGGTCATTATGATCGCGTCTGCATCTGCCATTGTAAGCAGCCTGTTTGCAGCATTTGCAGTTATAATATTCTGATGCCAACAAGATCATACGCACCCCAGAGCGGTGCTTTATTACCTACAAAAAACGAAGATGCCTGTCATCCCAGGTATCTTCGTTTTCATCTTTTATATACAAATGCATATCACTTTCATATACATTCGTATATCATCTCTTATCTTATAGCAGTTCCCATCTCCCCATAAAAAGGAGGTGGGCGGTGCCTTCTGGCGCCGCCCGATTATGAAAAAGAAAAAGTATTTGCTTAACTGTCTAAAGACATGGTATCAAAAGAGCATTAACATGCCTTTAACATAGATTGAACAAATTGTTAATATCCCACCCCTATTGATATGGCAATCATTTTCGGCTAAAATATGATTGAATCATATTTTAGCCGAAAGGATTTATCATGAGACATATCGAAAGAGATCTTAAATCCAAGATAATAGACCTTAACAAAGAGTACTCAGCCATCCTGATCACAGGTGCAAGACAGGTCGGGAAGAGCACTTTGTTCGAGACCATCATGAAGGAACAGGGAGAAGAAAGGGAGATCGTCACATTAGATGATCTGGAAGAGCGTGCTCTTGCCAAGAAAGATCCTGCAATGTTTCTGCAGATCCACGAACCTCCTGTCATGATCGATGAAGTGCAGTATGCTCCTGAGCTCTTTTCATATATCAAGATCGCAATAGACAAGGGTGCTGCCCCGGGATCATTCTGGCTGACAGGGTCTCAAGCCTTCAAGCTCATGGACCTGGCACAGGAGTCACTGGCAGGAAGAGTAGCGATACTAAGGCTCCCTCCACTTTCCCAGCACGAGGCATATGGAAAAGATGTCTCCAGGCCATTTTCTGTCGATCTTAACGAACTCAAGAAGCGTAAAAAGACACATGCTCCGGCAACACTAGATGAAATATATGAACGCATCTGGATGGGCGGGATGCCCGGTCTTATCAGCGGAAAGTTTTCTGACAGGGATGTTTACTACAGCAGTTACATCCAGACATATATCGAAAGAGATGTAAGCGACCTGATCCAGGGAGTAGACAAGCTCTTATTTCAGGACTTCATAAGGTCAGCTGCATCAAGGATAGGCGAGGTGCTTAATGTACATGCCATAGCAGGAGACGTCGGAATAAACGATGATACCGCAAAGCGCTGGCTACAGGTACTGGAAAAGTCAGAGATCATCACACTGCTTCGGCCATACAGCAACAACCTGCTCCATAGAACAATCAAGACACCAAAACTGTATTTCTTTGATACCGGCCTTGTGGCTTACCTGACAAAATATTCATCACCGGAGATCCTTGCAAACGGCGCCCTGGCAGGACACATCCTTGAAAACTACGTTGTCATGGAGATCATCAAATCCTATAAAAACGCAGCCAAGGACTGCCTCTTCTGGTATTACAGGGATAAAGACAATAAAGAAGTGGATATGATCCTTGAAAGTGATGGAATGCTCCATCCAATAGAGGTCAAAAGATCGGTCAATCCCGGCACTGAGCTGGTAGGTGCTTTCTCAGTATTAGACAAAGCAACAACACCAAGAGGCTCTGGCGCGATCATATGCATGAAACCTGAGCTTTCAGCAGTAGACAGTAATAACCTGATAGTTCCTGTGTGGTATATATAAAGAAAAGCATTTCGGCCAAAATCCGATTCAATCGGATTTTGGCCGAAATGCCCAACTTGTATTCCAAATAATCATAATACAAATGACAAGTCTCGCCCTTCAAAGGACTCTCCCCATCCATTCTTTTCATCAAATGATGAAAACGCCACTTTATTTACATCCGGCAATTTTACGGATGCATCATTTAGTACAGACATCATTTCATCGAGAATATCCAAGCACTCTTCGCCCTTCCCAGGTATGCTCGCATATGCATAAACTTCTTCAATGCGGTATAAGGCCAAGAGCAAGAAATTAACAGGGTCAGAAACATCTTCCTTTTCCCCATCAGATATTCCAGAATACAATTTCACGAACTCTGCATAATCATTTTCAGACAAATACTCAAACTCAGCTTCTTTGTAGTTTTCAAATTCAAAGAGATACTTAGGAATTATCTCCATAAATCTTTCATTCCATTCATCCCAGAACATATTGGTTACCGGCCACATCTGTTCCGAAAGGATAGTCCAATCCCTGTCTGGATATAATGATAAAAGAAACTGCTCTACACACATGATGCCATATGCCATTCGTCCATTCATAGATATTGATGCCAGTTGTTCTCTAATCATTTTCCCGTCTCCTTTTTATACCAACCAGTATTATTATGTTTTACTTTCCCTTTAAATGTATATGTACAGTTTTCACATGCTCTCTTGGGATCCCCCATGCTAGACTTTGTTGTGTGAATAGTAGTAATATGCAAATCTTTAAGATTGGCGCCCGCATTCAATGCTTTATTCACAGCATGCACTTCTGCACAGTTACCCACCGAGTACTGATTCAGCGACTTCTCTGGAAGAATTCCTTTTCGATTACCGTCCCCAAACAAAATAGGATTTTTCTTATCGTTGTCTATCTGAATCCCCCTATTCATTCCATAATAATACTTTCCGGTAGATTCGTCATACACTACTGTCGCCGTAGTAAACTTATCTCTTTGTCGTTTCGATACTCCGTCTAAGAAAGACGCCTTTTTATTTGCCCAACTACTTACACGCGAATGCATAACCCTAGCAAAGGGACCTCTGCCAGCCTTAGCTCCACTTGTACCGGAATATCTTCCTCCTTCACCGCTTCCCATCTTTGCACCTCCTGGATGTATAATCCTCAAAGTGAACAAATCGCGTATACTTAAGATATTCCGCGAACACTGTATCAGGCATGTTTCCATATACTAAGACAACCTGCGGTTCAAGCTCCTCTAGCATCGCATAAAGCCCGTTTTTAAAATGCATCTTATTGTCCTTCCCCTGGATGCATCCATATGGGCTAATCATAACTATGCTATTCTTAGGTGCTCCAAGAAATGCCACCTTTTCAGGAAGTACCATCTTTGTGTATGTCCTCTCATCTCCCCAGCGAATCTGTGGTACGACATATTTTCCCTTTGATTGCAAATAGTAACCTATAGCTCTATTCCGATATACATTCATTATCTGCGTAGACAGGGGTTGATCTCTGTACATCGACACATCTGGGCTTATCACAATTGGATACCTATCGATAACTTCCATATACTCTTCTGGCCTGCGTATAACATCCGCAAAGATAACATCCATGTCATTAAAGCAAAGAGCTGTGTTGCCAATTATCTCCGCTGTGACACGACTAAAAGGGACAATGCTTTCTGGAATTACAATTTGATCAGGCTTTTCTATGACAGGTATCTCCAATATTCCTTCAAACCTAGCCCCCTCCACAATCTCAGGCCTAAAACCATCATCCATATCGAATCTTCTTTTCTTCATTTGCATACCCTCCTTTATTGGTGAACTTCATATTTCTAGGCTAAAATAGAAGGGTAAAAATGTACTTGCATTGATTTTGCACAGTTTTTGCATCTTTTTTTCAAGGAGAAAAAATATGGATTTAAACATTTCTTTTTATATAAAAGCAGCACATGGTAGAATCAGCGGATTAAGCACTCAGTTTGATGAGGCAACCCTGCTCTTTTCACCATTAAACGAAAGATTCAATCTGAATATCGACTTCAGTGACACTTACTTTTCCAGATTGGTAAACAGATCAAAAGACGTCGATGGAGCAATAGTAGATATCGTCCAGAAGAAAACAGTTATTGCTTTTTATGAGAAATACTTTATTAAAGAAATTGTTCCAAAACTAAACCCGCATACAGGTCATGATTGGAGTAAAGAAATATACAATGCGATTCAGACTTCATTTGTTATAAGCGATATCAAACGAAAGGAGTATATTGATCTTTACAAAGAAAATGAGGAAGGCTTATTTCTTGCACATACTTTCATGTACTGTCTAAGCGTCAGCAACAGAGCCAAGCCAATGACTTCGATGGACGGCGCGATGGCAACAGAAAATGATCAAAGCTATCTTAAACAGATCAACGATCGCTTGCGTTCTATTGAAGGCAATTTACCCTCAAAGCCAATTAATCTTGGGCAAATGTTGAGTTTCAATATACCTAGCGAAAACTACAATGTGTCTTTAACAGCAAAAGATCCTCGTCACTCGTTTATCTTGCGGCTCAAAGTTGCCAAGAACTCCCTCCCTGATGAGTATGAAAATTTTGATTCCTTATTCAGTTATCTTGTTTTCTCAGGAAAAAAACTAGAATTACCAATCTGTAGCTTAGATATATATGACTATGCCCAAAACCTATTAAGGCATATAGAAAACAAACTATTTGTCGGAGAATCAACCCTGCTACCGGATATGTATTCAGCACAATACGATGATTCCGCCATCCCAGCATGCCCAGGCGTGCTGTTCATCCAAGCTACAGGAAACACTCTTCCGCTTGAACTTAGAAATGAATATGGAGAAACCATACTTCCTTTATACAACTATAAGATAGAACGCGAAGTACAGGGTGACAGTATTTATGCATCATTCACATCTGATGACGACCCACACATAGTAATGAGCATCATATTCAAAGTTCCAAAGATAAAAAAGGATATCACTAGATCAGAGACCACTCTCAAGATAAATATCAAAAATCCCAGCTCTTCATTAGACAACATAGGATACTACTCAACGCTATCCAAGATGAAAGCCGCAGAAAAACTGACTTTCTATAAATGTATAAATAAAGGAGCATACACAGAGTTTATTTCCACCACGAGTTTTGCTTCAGATAACGAAACACTGTTAGATGATTCCCTTAAACTTCTCGATTTTTTCAAGAAAGTATATAAAATCGAAGCGACATATAGAACAGTTTTTGATGTCCGGGATATGAAACGTGATGATGCATATTTTGCAGAAGCTTTATATACTATCATCGACAAAGGATTCGTTAGACTAACAAATCAAAACGTAACAATGAAATGCACGGCAGAAGATACGAAAGTTCTTAGGCAGCTTATAAAGGAAAATAAGATTGTAAAGTGGGATTCCGAATTCGAATATATACAATTATTTGGCAAAACGATTACATTTCATAATGAATATAATATGTGCTGGGTTTCTAATAAAATCTCATTCAAGCAAAACTCAGCAACCGTCCTAGCCGAAGTCGCAGTAATATACAAAAGCGGGATGATCCCTAGTAAAACTGTTGAAAAAGAACTATCCTCTTTCAAAAAAGCAAAAAAATAACCTATCTACGCGGAGATGTCTGCCTAGACATCTCCGTTATTCTTTTCTATCATACGCCCTTGTGGGGAAGGTGTCGGGAACCGGGCGTGGCCTATCAGTCTTCTTTATGGCCAGGGTGTCGGGGGAGTTCCTGACTTTGTTCGGGCGGCGAGCTTAATTCTCCCTTTTCAATAGCCGCCCGCCGCATCTGATAGCCAGGATGCATCTGATCATACCCTTTTAGCAGACTGGCTATCTTCTGCTTTTTAGCCCCCGCGGGGCGTTGCCTGGGGAGGGTGTCGGGAACCGGGCGCGGCCAATCAGTCTTCTTTATGGCCGGGGTGTCGGGGGGTTCCTGACTTTATTCGGGCGGCGAACTTAGTTCTCCCGTCTCCATCGCCGCCCGATGCACGGATAGCTGGGACGCACTAAATTCTCCCGCTCCGCGGACCAGCTATCCGTGTGGGGAAGGGGGCGTGGGGGAAAGGGCAGGCTCGGCTCCCCCACCAAAAAATGCAGCCAGGTGCCAAAAGGATTTCTGTGATAAATTCCCGCCCGCTGCATTTTTTTCTCCGTATTAAACTGCCTTGCTCTCTTCTGTCGGCTCTACCTGGGATGCCTTAAAGAAAAAAGCCTGTTTCATGAACATCTTCCCCTGTTCTTCTCCCTCCTTTCCCTTGCGCCCTCCCATGCACTTCCAAATGGGGATCTCGGAAACGGCTTTTTCTCCATGCTTTACGGTGTAACCCCGCCTTTTCCATTCCATGTATGTGTGTATCTGCTCCGGCTCTTTGGTGAGGGTCTTTCTTCCCTCTTCATCCTCGATAACGATGTTCTTGCCGGTGGTTCCTATTATACCCTCTTTCATAAGTTCCATGCGGTTGTTAAATATAATCTGTTCGTTTGTCATTTCCTCGTTCTCCTTTCCGAAGGAAAGAGGGTTTCCCCTCTCCCTGCTTTATGTCTTTTTAGCCTTATGCGGTCAGAAGATATGCTCTGTCAACGAGTTTGTCCATGGGGTCAACAGTCGTTTCGTTGACTTCTGTTACCATGTTATTGAATACATCAAGGCTCATATCCTCAAACTTGGGAACCAAGATGCACTCGTGGATACTGCTCGGAAGAAGTACAAACTCGTGAACCCCTATTCTGTCCGCAAGTTCCTTGATTGCCTTTGTATCGAGCATCGCACTTGCTCCCTTGACCTGGCTCTTGTTGCTGATAACATACATCGGCGCAACACTGTTTGCTTCCTCTCCAAATTCATCAGCAAAATCATCGCCCATCATGTTCCTTATCACATCGCCAAGTGGTGTTATCTTTGTGTCCTTGTGGGTGTTCTCCTCTGCCCTTACAAAAGCGGTCTCTTCGTCAATCCTCCACATATCGAGCATCTGCGGTCTTACCTTGATTGAAAAGCTCTCTCCCTCGTGTTCATCAGCAATGTAGATGTATTCCTCGATGCCCTCAAACTGTGTGGGTCTCTTTACAAGGTCCTCGCTGCCCTCTCTCTGCACTCCGATGCGTGCATTGGTCTTGAAATACTCCACGTCGTTAATCTTCTCAACGTCAAAAGTAAACTCCCTTGAAATCATGGCAACAACACTGTCAATGACCTGCTCAACTCCCATTCCGCTAAGTTCTGCTCTCTCGATAAGTTCATCAGCGTAAACAGTGGGTGCGATTGTATCATCTGCATTCTTCTTGATGCAAAGACCCTCTTTCTCAATTCCATTCTTGATGCAAGTGTGTGCATCCACGATGTAACCTCTGTTTTCAAGTCCCTCGATAATCATGTTCTTTGTAATCATTGTCATTTTCTCCTTATATGTGTTTTGATTTTGGTTTTCTGTTTTCAGGCTTTCAAAGCCCTTGAAATGTGCTTTCAAGATTCTGAGCTTTTCTGGAGGGGAGCGATCCTTTTTTCGTGCGATATTTTCCATGTGCTTTTTTCCATCCTTTCATGTGTTAATAAATGTGCTTTCTGAGTTCATCGCCTATCTATCGGGTTTGCGTGCATCTTCAGGAACGGTGGCAGGACCACCTGCAAGGGACAAGTAAGCGAGACGCCGTAGGGCAGCCCTTGCTGGTGGGACTGACACTGTTACGATGCACATCAGCAAACCGATAGGCGGTGGACTGGGAAAGTGCATTTATACATGAAAGGCAGGAAAGCACCAGGAAAATACGCACGAAAAAAGAGGGGGTTCCCCCGGGAACCCGTTGGAGAAGGGGACTATAATAATTCCTTGTATGCCACGTATTCAGACTTCCTTGGTGGAAGTCAGGGGCATATTGGTCTGGGAGCTCGGGCAGACCTGCGAAGCTGCTCGGAATGGTACACAGATGATCTAAAAAGAAAGGCTCTTAATAGTGCCAGCAAAACCCAGGCAAAATCCCTTTCAAAAATCCCAACGCAAAGATGTAATAGAAAATCTATTAGAAAGCATATTAGAGAAAATAATAGAACCACAAGAAAAGAAAGAACATAGAGAAAGTCAAATAGTATGCTAGAGTAAAAAGAGAAGGAATAAAAAACGCATTATAAGAATATGACAAAAACCCATTGTAAGGAGGCCCCATGATAGTAAATGCAAACCTGAACATCCACTATACAGCACCAGACTGGGTATGGGAAAAGATAGATGAGGTCTATAGAAGCATGGAATACTATGACGAGACTTCAGATACTCCACTCTGGACAGGAGAAGGAATAAACATAGAAGCCTCAGTAGAGCCTTCAGGGATCCAGTTCTATGGAGATGTACCAGAGGAAATATGGGACGACTGGTTCGCGGAATTAAAAGAGAAGCTATCCGATGAACTCGGCTATGAGATAGGCGAGCCAGAGGACGGCTACGAATTTAAATACGACTGGGACGAAGAATAATTGGGAAGGTCTAAGGGAACGGGAGAGGGTGTCTGGGGTTCCCTTATAGGATAAAAGGCGCACATTATTATCCCACCTTGCGCCTTCCATTGAATACGTGCATATTGCCGCACAGTAGAGAAAAGCCGCTAACATCCCGCCTTCACCATACGAATTTGCCGGGAAGGGCTTGGGGAACGGGTCTGGGGGCGAGGGGTTCCCCATTTAATTCAAAGGCGCGCTCTACTTCTCCCCTTCCGCGCCTTCCATGCCCTTAAAAAGTGGTGCCACTAAGCAAAAGCTCCGGTGCTTTCGCAATATAGCACCGCCATTTCATGAAAAAAGCCCCACATAAGTGAGGCGTAAAGTCTGGAGGTGGCCGCCCAATCAAGGGCGACCCATGTGTTATGAATGTGTGTGATCAGGCGGACCCATGTCCCCTGACAAGTTCACAATACCGTACAAACCTATAAATTACCTAAAAACATAAAAAACCCCCTGGTCATCTGACCAGAGGGCCTGATATATGAACAGAACTATACTTCCGGCTTGAAGCCTTTGATAGTTTCTGAGTCATAAGAATATGTGTACCTGTCTTCGCTGTGATCTTCCTCATATCCAGGATTTTCATTCATCACTATTGCTGCAACAATGTATGCAATTAACCCAGCGCCTGTAAACAGGAATGTGCATGCCCAGATGATCCTTACGATTGCAGGATCTATGCCGAAGTACTCAGCAATTCCACCACATACACCTGATATCTTTTTATCTGCACTTTTATATAATCTCTTTTCAGTCATAACCCACACCTCTTATAAATGAATCTGGTTGTTTTGTTCTTATGAGATGATTATATGTCTGCCCATATTGGTAATACATATCCGGTTAGCAGAAAAGCCTATCCTTATTTTTCTTTTTTCGCAAAAGAAAGCTGATACACATAAAAGAATGCATATCAGCTGACTTCATTTCATTATCGTTAAAAGAACATGAACATCCTGAAGAACATTGACAGTAGCTGCAGGATGATAAACCATCTGAAGATCTTTCCAAGAATGGAGGTGCCATATACCGGAGTCCTGTTCCAACCGGTCCAGTTGTTCCAGGTATTCCAGCTCTCTTCCGGTCTGTTATAGCCTCTGCCAAGATCCTGAGTACCCCACTGCCAGTATGTTCCGTACTCTTCGAAAGGAGTCTCCTCTTTCTCGGCATAGGTACGCTCCTGCGTATATGTCTGTGCCTGTCTGTATCTCTCAGCACCCGGTTTTGTAAGAATATCGTAAGCTGCATTTATCTCATTCATCTTTTCAGCAGCTGCTGCATTTCCGGGATTCAAGTCCGGATGATACTTTTTCGCAAGCGTTCTGTGTGCTTTTTTGATCTCTTCTTCTGAAGCCCCCGGGGCTACTCCAAGAACCTTGTAGGGATCCATCATCATAACATTATCCTCCAGACCGATCAGGTCTTTTTAATGAAACGTTCGCTGCACTTAGGGCATCTGATCTCAATCCTGCCCTTTCCTTTTGGTACTCTTATCTGCTGATGGCAGTTCTTGCAGATGTAATATCTGCTCACTTTTCTGTCATGCCACTGAAGTTTAAATAGCTTAACATATCTTCTTGGAACCTCAGTCATATTAAGGAACTTCTGATTCTCAGCATATCTTTTAGATATGTTTCTTGAATATACCCTAAAGCATGCATAAGAAAAGAATACAAGCCACAAGAGATATACTATCCTGCTCTGAGCAAACAGGTTTATTACCAGCAGAAAGATCGCTATTACATTGCATGTCCGCGCCAGTGTATCAAACCCGTTGCGGCCATACATGAACTGTGCCATCCTGTACTGCATCTGATTACCAAATTGTCTGATCTTGTCCATATCTTTAACCTCTTTTATCATCGGCATTGATTTTCCTTACAATGCTCTGTTTGTATTATTCTATGCTTCATCGATATGCTTTTACATATCCGCATCAGCGAAAACTGATGTCTTATTTCTCTTTTATGATAAGAGCCTGGCTCTCCTGACTAATTTTGAGAGGTGGGGCTACCACGAAGGCAGCCCAAAAGTGTTATGAAAGTATGTGTGGGGTAAGGATCTGTATATCCTTATAGCCATATAGTACAGCTTCAACCTAAAACCAACTTTAAAAATATGAATCTAATACCTGGAAGTCTGCCAAGCTACATACCAGGCTTAGCCCATGATATAATCAAAGAAAAGCTTAGGAGGGCTAACCCATGAAGATTGCTATGGCAAACGATCACGCTGGCACCGCAATGAAGAACGAAATCAAGGCTTATCTCATAAAAGAAGGCTATGAAGTTGAGGACTTCGGGACCTATGATGAAAAGAGCTGTGATCTCTCTGACTTTGTATATCCTGCAGCGCTTGCAGTTGCTAAAGGGGAGTGCGAGAGAGGCATTTTCTGTGATGGCGTGGGCTATGGAAGCGCCCTTATTGCAAACAAGATAAATGGCTGTTATGCCGCCGTATGCCAGGATCCTTTATGTGCCACATTAGCTCGCCAGCATACGGATTCAAACATCCTGTGCCTTGGAGCCAAGATAATTGGCGGTCTTATGGCTATGGAGGTTGTAAAGACATGGCTAAACACTGCGCCACTCATGGAAGAGAAGTACAGAAACAGGGTCAAAAAAGTGTGTGACATAAACGACAAGCACTGTGTACCCCTTGATCAGATTATTTAACGAAATAACAATAATGCCAGGCATGAGAGGTGTTCCCTTGCCTGGCATTAGTTTCTATTGACTTTGTTTCTTTGAGGGATATGCTGTTAATGCTTCAAACTCATCTACCGGCATAGGCTTGTAGAAATAATATCCCTGCATTTCCTCACATCCAAGACTTCCGAGGAAATCAGCCTGTTCCAGTGTCTCAACACCTTCTGCGATAATAGAAGTTCCAATAGCATGGATCATCTGGACCATGTAGCTAAGTATTGTCCGACCCATCTTTTGGTCGCCTGAACCGGTAATAAATCGAAGATCAAGCTTTATGCGATCAAGGATAACTTCTTTTAACATATTCAGTGATGAGTAACCACTTCCAAAGTCGTCCATTTCAACTTCAAAGCCTGCTTCACGAAGTTTGGTTGTTGTTTTGATGATGGTATCGGAGTTTTCGACATATGCGCTTTCCGTTATCTCAATACGAAGTTGACCAGGCGATAGGTTATAGAACTCTTTTAATGTATTAAAGTGGTCGGCTACATCAGGGTTCTTTACTATATCAAGTCTTGATAGGTTTACTGATACACACAGTTGTCTGCCCTGATCATTCCATCGTTTTAGATCTTTACACACAGTGTCCCAAACGTGACAGTCAAGATCATAGATAAGCCCAGCATCTTCCAAAACCGGAATAAATTCTCCCGGAGAAATGTTTCCATCCTTCTTGCTTTTCCAGCGGCAAAGAGCCTCTGCACCAGTTATCATCCCAGTCTTATAGTTGACCTGTGGCTGATACCATACTTGTATTTCCCCAGACTCAATAGCTGCAGGAAGGCGACTTGCGATACCAGCACTTTTCCTTCCCATGTCCCACTGCTTTGGGTTATAAAACTCAAATCCTTCTTTCTTGGATTCTCTGACTTTTCTTTCTGCAATGCGGGCATAATCAAGCATCTTATCCACGTTTATGTCTTTATAGTCATCAGGCATAAGAACATAAATACCAGAGCAGAGCCTTACAACAAAGTCTTTTCCACGATCGCTAAAATAATTGCGAACAGGAGTCAAAATATATTTTTCATCCTGAAGAATCTGTTCATTGCCGCCAATACATCGAAGGATAACAAAATGATCTCCATCATACCTTCCTATAGCTTCTTTATCGGTAAGTACTTCAAGGCTTCTCTCAGTCCAAAATTTTAACAGCTCATCTCCGGCCTTCCATCCAAAGCTGTCGTTGATGAACTTAAAGTCTTTTATGTTGTTATAAGATATCGTATATGGTGTGTCAGGATTATTGGTAAGAAGTTCCTCTACCTTTTTACGGAAACCATTGTGACTAAGTACACCGGTGAGAGGATCAATATCCTCCATTAGACGCATCTTTTCCTTCTGCTCTTCAAAATATGCTTTCTGTCTTAAGACAAGCATTATAACAAGGGCAGCAAAAAGGATGGTCCCAGCAATAAGGAAGTACTTATATTGGAATAGATAGTCTCCGAAAGTATACACATAAAGATCTCTGGTCGTGTAATCAAGGGCTATAGCCTGCTTTTTGGTTTCAGGAATAGCTGCAATTCCTTCGTTTAGAAGTTCAATGCGTTTTCTTCCCTCGGGGGTTTCAAGAGTTCCGGCACGAAAATCCATGGAAAACATGGCAGAAGGCTGTACTTTAAGATCCTTATAGGATGGCTTTTGAAGCACATAGCTCCACGCATATGAGTTATGTAAAAGTGCATCTACCTCTTCATTTCTAAGCGCTTTAATGCAATCAGCCATGGAATTGTAAAGGTTTATCGTTATTCCAGGGTATAACTGCTTTACAGTTTCTGCTACTCCGCCCTGTGATTTTAGCATGCCTACTCTGATGGTATTTATGTCAGAAATAGAGTGCTTATCTGTAGTCACAAGGGTAAATGGGGTCTGGATGAGATTGTCCGATACGATGGTCGCTTGACCAGATGCACTTGAAACAGCACTTCCAAAGGGCATAACAAGATCGTACTCAGTACTATCAAGGGCTTCCTTAAGATTTGATTCACTTATAGCTTTGAATGTGACATTGAAACCAGCCTCTTTGGCAGCGGATTCCATAAGATCAACGCCGATTCCTGCAATCTCGCCGGTGGCTGTATCAAGATAGAACATAGGACATCTATCTACAGGCACACCAATTGTAAATACTGTAGCAGGAGAATCAGACGAAGCAAAAACAGGCGTCAAAAAGACGCCCAGACAGATTACCAGGAAAAGGAGGGCTATGCTGATAGTAGTATAGATCCTTTTTGATTTCATGATACACTCGCCTTATCGTTGTACTTTGCCTTAAATGTTCATATTTAATTCTATCATTATTATGTTAATATTCGATAAAATATGAATAACAAAACGATAAAAGCAATCCTTTATTTTAGCTTTGTTTTTTACCAAACAATGTTATAAGCCACAGCATAGCAAAGATCAACAAAAATCCCAATGCATCAAATACAGTAAACGACGTTCCAAGCACAGTAACGGAAATGATTGCTGCAGTTATTGGCTCTGCGAAGCTATACAAGATTGCCTTTTGTGGGCCTATCTGCTTCACACCACTGATATACAAAGTAAAAGCGCAGATATTTCCTATGACAACAACAAAAGCGATACCAAGTAAACCCATAAATCCTGGCTTATAATCTATAGTCCATGTTCTGAATAACAGCGCAGTTGCGATGCCTCCCATAAGGAATGACCATCCCTGGGCCACAATGACCGGTATGTCATCTGAAAGCTTTGGTGCAAGAACGTTGTAGACCATAACACAAAACGCACTTCCGACTCCTGCAATAAGCGCCGGCGCTGAGACAGACATGTTATCTATACTTCCATGAGTAGTTAAAAGAAATACTCCAAGCATCGCCAGTATGATTGATATAACCTCAAAAGCCCCCGGCTTTCTTTTCATGGTTATGCAGGTATATCCCAGAATAAAAAGAGGTGCCAGATCCTGTAAAATCGTTCCTATAGCTGCATTTGACAGCTCAATCGTAAGGAAATACAGGAACTGACAGGCCGATACGCCCAGAACGCCATATACGACCATAAGAACCGCCCTGTTTCTGGTCTTCCAGGGATTAAGAGTTGTTTTACCATATTTTATAAAACAGTAAATCAGTATGAGTATTCCCGATACTCCAAGCCTTATCGGCACCAGCCATCTGCTGTCCATCCCCTGAACGTCAAATAAGTACTGCCCCACGGATCCGGACAACCCCCAGCAAGCTGCTCCGATTATTGTAAGAAGAATGCCTTTGATATTTATCTCTTTCATGTTTTCTGCGCTTTCTTCGCAGTTGCACTCTTTGTACTAACTGGCGATGCCATCTTATCTTCTCCTGCGTCTTCTCTTGGTCTTTTTAGTAAAGTTATTACTCTTTTCAGCCTGTTCTACCATGAGTTCAAGCTTTTTCTTAGGATCAGTCTCTTTTTCTATAGCCTTCTGAAGCTCTCCCTTGCGGTACTCTGTAAGGGTTTCCGCCACCTTGCTGTAGTCTCTTTCAAAGAGAATATTGCTGATAGTACCGGACAGGGCCTCCATAGTAACAATATCCGGAACAAGAGCGCTGATCTTATCAATTACAAAAGACTTGCTCTTTTCCTTGTACTTTGCCATTCCATACTTTTCCTGAATAAGAGCAAGCTCAGGTCTCCAAAGGATCTTAAGCTTATTCTCAAGCTTCATGTTTGGGTTGGTTTCAGGCTTTCTTAGCATGTAAAAATCAGGTACTCCATCCACCTCTTCAACGGTGATTATGCCCCAATGCACCGGAACATGCTCTTTTATATGGATCCCATGGCTGGAACCAACTACAGCAATGTTGTAATCATAGTACTTGTCGTAGTCCTTTACCTGAGTCACCAACCTTGCATAGGTATCAGCATCGCTCTTTATCTCAATACCAACGAGGCTGTCTTCTGTAACCATCACAAGATCCGCTCTGGAGCGACCCATGGTCTTTTCTTCAATTATCCGGACTTTCCCATATGTATCCTCAAGGAAGTCAAAAAGCGGTTCCCGAATATCTTTATCTTTTAGCATTATTCTGCACTCTTCTGGGATGTTCAATACATATCATCAATGCCGATTAGCATGCACGTTCCCGCATTTTCCTTTACGTACTTTGTAAAACCACCAAGAGAAAAAATACATATCACTGGAGCTGACGCAGGTATGTATTTAATTTTGTCCATGAACCATTCAAACTCTTCTTTATCGAACGGGGAATTCTTAAACTTACACTCGCCAACCAACATAATGTTCTTGTCGTTCTTTCCAAGAAGATCGATCTCTATCTGCATCTGCTCCTTGTTCTCATCAAGAACTGATGCCTGATAATCAGTTATCTCTGTCAAAACCGGCAATCCATTAAGTCCGGCATTCAACATAAGATACTCTTTAGCCATCTTTTCAAATACTTTTCCCATGAAATCATGCAGATGTTCCTTAACATTGGAATGATAATATGTTTCTCCTCTGCCTGCATTTATGAGACTGGTTGCCCTGTTAACATATCTAAACCAAAATTCCAGCATGCTATCATTTAGTACATAGTACGGCTTCTTAGACATCCTTTTTTCCAGTATTTCTGCACCAACAAGGACCTTTAATGGATACGTTACATCATCAGAACCGATATAAGTGGCTATTTCTCCATTCTTTGTATGCCCTGTAGCCACCGCCGAAATAATCGAATTATAAAGAGCAGGGCTCTGTTTTTCGCTTGAAACAACCGTCTTAACCTGCTCTTCAGAGAAATAACCTCCTACAGAGTAGAACTGGTCTATAATGTTCTCTTCTAATGACAAACTCGTATCAAATTGTTCTAGATATTTCGCTACACCATTCGTTAGCCCATAGCATATAGCTTTGTCTTCATTCGAAAATCCCTCGAGGAAATCTGCTGTCTCCAGATAATTGAATGGTCTGAGCTTAAGCTCTAAATTGCTTCTGCCATGTAATGGAGCAGACTCTGCAAGTACCTCTTCTTTCATGAAACTGACAAGAGAACCACACAGAATAAAAAACAGATTCCCCGTGTTCCACCTTGTATCTATGGTCTTCTGCAGAACTGACTGAATATATGGACATTGCTTTGCCAGATATGGGTATTCATCTATAAAGAAAACTATTCTCTCCCTTTCAGCCTGTCTGCCGATGAAATCAAATAATTTCTCAAAACTGTTAAAGCTGATATCTCCAAGCATATCCGGTGCTAGCGCCGTAAGGACAGCCTCTGTCATCATTGACAGTAATTCAGACTCTTCTCGCTCGACTGCTGTGAAAGAGATGCTCTTACAGTCATGATCCTGAATAAACTTATTAACCAGTTTCGTTTTGCCTACTCTTCTTCGGCCGTACAAAACCGTCATTACAAAGCCCTTTTGTTTGAATTTTTTATCAAGTATCTTAAGCTCAGCAGATCGACCTCGGAATATATCCTTCATGTTTATCCTCCATCCACCTAAATGCAATTAACCGAAATCAATTTAGCCCAAATCCATTTCGGTTAATTAGAATTATATACAGTTTTTCCCAAAAAGGCAAGATGTCCTGCAGTTTAGTCATTTCTGTATTCATCTTTAATACTTAAAAATCTCTTTTCTTAGTTCCAGATATCTTTCAACCGATATTTCCTCGTCTCCAAAATGGCATACAGCAGCATCCGCAGTAAACTCTACGTAGTCCCAGTATTCAGCTGTAAGCGACGTAGATTCTACGATTGCGCCATTCCCATTGTACTGGTCCATCAAAAAGATCTCTCTGCCGCCATGAGAATTGTCCACGTGACAGATATATGTCTTTCCATCATATTCCGCGTAATACAGCTGCCCAGCAGTTCCTTCTCCCTCAGCGAGCTGATAAACTCCGCCGTCCCTTGCATCCAGGTATTTGCCGCCATAGGGTCCGTTTAGAATAAGCTCATTAACTCCGTCGTTATCAAGGTCTACTCTCTCGCCAACAGAATAACTGTCCCACTCCTCAGGGTCTTGTGGCAGATCAGGTATCCAGAAAGAAATATCAGTCCCGTCCTCGTAGACTGCATTGACAATAATTTCCCCGTTTATAGCCTGCTTAAACAGAGCATCTGCTTCTTCAGGTGTGGCAGATCCTGTTGAAGACTCAATGCCTGATACCTTGTCCGCTTTATCGTAGGAACTGCCATATGAGTAGTCACTCCACTCACTATATTCCCTGTTTTCACCGTCTCCCCGGTAAGCTCTTACCTTAATCCTGAAATCAAAGTCATCCTGCGCTCCGGTAACATAAGAGGTATCAGTGATAACAGATGTGCTATCCTCGGTCACTTCTCGATACTCATCTTCTTCACAAAACTTATTCTCTTCGAGGACTTCGTAGCCATCTGCACCATCAACAGGATTCCACTCAAATACAACGTTTATGGCATCTTCTCCCGGCTCCATCACTCCGTCCTTTACTACCGGCGCCTGAAGGCTCTCTTTTACTGAATCCTCCGCAGTGGCAGTCTCTATTGCTGTTTCTTTACCCGACACATCTGCAGGCTTGCTGCCACAACCTGCAGACAATACTGTAATAGCACCTATCAGCGCAATAATCTCAACTTTTTTCATACAATCTCCTCTCAAACCCTGTTATTCCAATATTTTAATGCTTCATCTATGCTAAGATAATAATACTGCGAGTGATTTCCAAAGCATTTAGATGTGCCACACTTCACACGATAAGTCTTCATTTCCCATAAGATACTGGGGTCTTCTTCTGTTCCTCTATTCTCCCTGGCTTCAGCTCCCTCTGGTAATTCATCCAGGCTGCTACAAAAGCCATATTTTGCATAACTCTGCGCCAGCCACGGTTTCTCACCGCAGAATGGGCATGGTTTTAAGCGATCATCCTCTATCCTGGTTACGTTCATTATGGTCTCCTCTCCGTTAAACATGTACCTAGACTGCAGCAATATCAGTCTTTATCAAGATCCATAAGAAACGAGCAGATGATTAACAACACACAAGATACGAGGATTGTCTTTTCCATGTATAGCTTTGATAGATTGCCGCCAAATCCGGCTCCTATTGCAAAAGTCACTATCACTGCAAAATAGTCTCCTGCTTTTCTGATATCCTTAACATCCTTGGTCTTAAGATACTTGGAAAAAGACACCACTCCGCTCCTTATGTTTCCGATGCACATGGTGCTGGCATACACATTTCCATGCACTTTCTTAAAGGACTGCACCTGCAGCGCGCAGGAAAAAGAGATGAGACAGTTACAGAGCATATTCAGGTTTTGCGGAAGAAATGCCGCAATCAGCATTATCAACGCTTCTACAGCTACTATCCCCTGTCTCCAGTGTATCTTTTTCGCATTCCGATAATAAAAGCCTACGTTATCAGAGATAAATATACCTGCCATGAAGGAAAACAGCGGAAACAGGTACATCAGTCCTCTTTGCCACAGTCCCTGCATGAGATAAGTGCTCATAAGCACTACATTTCCGGTCTGAGCATTGGCAAATACATTATCCCTCACCATGTAGGTGTATGCGTCCTGAAAACCGCCGCTAAATGCCAGGATAAGATTCAGAAAAAGAGCTTCTGACATCTGCTCCTGCTTTGTAAAGATCTTTCTTATCCGTTTTCTTACTGTCACCTTACCATCGCCTCTCACTCTATTACCTTCATCCCTGTCGTAAAAGCAAAGGGATACATGAATATCCTCTCATTCCCAGAATCAAACTCCACGGTAAACTTCATAGGAATCTCATCGTCATCCCAAACAACATCAGTAATGGTGCCTTCTCCGTACCTGGGAGATGATATACGCTCACCTATAATAAGATTATCCGGGACATTATCCTTACTTGTAACCGCGGGCCTTTTCTTTAAAAGAGGAGTCGGCTTACGAAGTACATTCTCCTTCTTCCGTTTTACCTTCTCTTTCTTTATGGGCTTTTGCTCAGGATTTATCTCTGAGACAAATATGGAAGCCTCATCGCCGTACTTGAATATGCAGAGCTTATCCTTTGCCCTGGTAATTCCAACGTAAAAGATCCTTCGCTCCTCCTCATAATCACGCTTTTCCTTTGGGGAAGCCGACTTAAAGCCAATGATCTTACTTGGGAATACACCATTTATTACGTCCATCAGGTACACAGTGTCATACTCAAGGCCCTTGCTGGAATGTATGGTAGAAAGTATCAGCTTGCTTTTGTAATTGACCTCACCATCAGTAAGGATCTGGCGCAGTTCTTCAAGCCTTTCAAGAAATCCTTCTATCGTAGGCTCATTCTTAGATATCATCTTCAGGATAAAGAGCTTGTTGTCATCAATATTGTTATCCCGAAGGTAATCCCCATAGCCCATAAACCTGTCCATCCTGTTTATGGCTTTGTAGGTAGATTCTGAAGCCATATTTCTAAAATGCGTCCTAAGGGCCCTTACGTTGCCTAAAACATGTTTATTTATATCTACATACTCTGCAGCATCCAGAATCCCTATATGCCTATCATCCGCCATCCTGCACAAGGCTTCAGCGTCAGGTTTACGAAGGAAGGTCTGGAACTTGAAGTATATCCTCATAAACAGCTCGGGATCTGAAGGGTTAAGGCAGAACTTCAGGATATTTACAGCATCTACCACTACTCTGTGTGTAAAGAAAGCCATGTCTGCATTCTTTATCCTGTAAGGAACATTTTCCCTAAGTAGCATATCTACAAGCGGCAAAATGCTCTCATTATCCCTATAAAGTACTGCTGTCTGGGTCTTTACGTCTTTTGCCATCTCCAGCAGGTACTTATACTGAGATTCCCTGGTACTTAAGGATATAAAGCTGATGTCGCTCTCTGCCTCCCTTGTAGCGCACATATGCTTTTCATGACGGCTGAAATTCTTTTGAATGAATCTGTCTGCCGTTTCTACAATCTTGGCATTGGACCTGTAGTTCTTGTCCATGATAAGGACTTTGGCTCCACGATGCTCCTTCTCGAAATGAAGAAGCGCATCAGGATATGCTGCTCTGAATCCATATATACTCTGGTCCTCATCCCCTACCATAAACAGATTGCCCTTTTCACCTGACAAAAGAGCTATTATCATATGCTGAACCTTTGAGGTGTCCTGGGCTTCATCCACACAGATATAGCGATACTTATCCCTGTAGAACTCTAATAGATCTTTTGAACCTTTAAGCATCCTGTAGGCATAGATCATCTGATCATCATAGTCCATAAGACTTCTGGCCTTGAGCTCACGATTGTAGCTCTCGTAGATATCCAGAAGCTCTATTCCTTCATTTTCACCCAGCTCTTTAATCTCTTTAGGCTCGAGCATCATGTTCTTGCAGTAGGTGATAAGCGTCCGTACTGCCTTTATATCGCTCTCTGTGGGGTACTCCTTCATGATCTTCACATAGATGTCAGTAAGGAGCTTACCGGAGATCTTTTCGTCAGTGATAAGCTCAAATGAAGTCTTGCCGATAAGTCTTCCATAGTGAGCTATGATCTTGGCACATATTCCATTTATGGTCCTGAACTCTAGCCTGTCAGAGATATCCTCTCCAAAAAGAGCTGTAAAACGTTCTGCCATATCCCTCGTAGCTGCCACTGTATAGGTAAGAGTTAGGATATTTGAAGGATCAATCCCCTTAACATAAAGCATGTATCCAAGTCGATTGACCAGAACTGTTGTCTTTCCGCTCCCTGGAACAGCAAGAAGAAGCACCGGTCCTTCCGTGGCCCTGACAGCTTCCAGCTGCTGAGTATTTAGTTTGCTTCCATATTTGGCTATAAATTCCTGATCTGTCATTATGATTCCTTATCCGATACAAGGTTTAAATATCATTCCCTTTTTGGTCACCTTTAAAATACATTCCATGTACAAAATCACCTCAAAAACGCCACTATTTTACAAATTTTAACGTGTTAAAGTGTGATTTAACAATTGATTTAATGCCTTATTATAAGAGGACCGGTGCTATTGCATTTATAGATATCATATGTTATCTATGGCATTTCTCTAATCGTTCTTCAGATAGAGCATGTAAACGATCTTCTCTTCCTTTTTAGTCAACTTTTCCCCGGCCATCAACTGCTATATTATACCCTTTGTTTGGCTGTAAAAAAATAGCAGACCAGAATGATCTGATCTGCCTTCTTTCACACATTTATATCAACACTAGCCTCAATACTTTAGCTGGCTTCCTCGTTCAAATCCCTGCCACAAAAAGGGCAATAATTGATTTTGATTAAGTCTCCAGCTCCCTCACCATTCGAATTGCCGATGTCTACTCTTACCGCGCTGTTGTCACTATCAACTCTCATGTCAAGGAATAGTCCCCCTAGAATGCCTGCATCTATCTTCTTGTTATAGATGCATTCTTCAAGCTTTTCACTTCCAGGAACACAATAATTACACATTGCACACTCCTCCCTTCGACGCAAGCTAGTTCGCATTATAGCATTGCGTTAATTTATTATCAAGCCCTATTCTTTTTTCTGCAATTTTGTTTCATACAAAACAATAGACATTCTAATAGAAAATCTATTAGAATGTCTTATAATCTTAGAAATTAAGCGGTCTTCCGAACTTCCAGTCAGAATAGAACTTAATAACTTCATCGAGTGTATAGATAGAAACGAGCTGTTCTATTGTTAAGCCGTTCTCGATAATCATTGCTTCAAAGTCCTGGAAATCATCATTTCTCTGGATTCTCTCCCAGGCAGCCTTCTGAATATCTCCAGTTCTCTTGCCTTCTCGGTACTCTTCCTTAAATTTGACGAATCTGGCACCTTTTTCAGCATCTCCATCAAGCGTCTCTATATGAGTATAACCATCTTCTATGCATCTGATCAGCCATCCCATATAATTCGCTATATAGCGTTGTTCGTCTGCCAGATAGATTGCATCTCTTACCTTTTTTCCATCAAAATCGGATTTCACAAGCAAAAGGTCAATATCTTCCTTTGTCAGTTCATTATGACCTATGAATTCATCATATAGCGGAGCAAACTGTTCCAAATCATAAGGAATCTCAAGCTGTCTGTTAAGCTGCTCCCTCTCTATAACCTTAGTCTTGGAAATAACTGTCATTGAAGGCTTATTAGGATAGATATGGAAAAGAATCTCTGCAGTCTTCTTACCATTCTTCAGGCCTTCGTACTCAAACCTGATATCGCTCTTCTCTTCAAGTTCCTGCTGGGCCGGTCTAAGGACATTCCTTTGTACTTCGTACCACTTATCATATTTCTTGCTATCTTTTGGAAGCTTATCATAAACAGCATCCCAATCAATATTCTGTCCCTGTCTGGCCATAACCTTAGAAACTACAGGATCATCACCATTTGCAAGGCCTATCATAAACCTGAACTCTGACAGATTGTACTGAACATCCACTCTTCCGTCATTAACATCAGGCTTACTCTTGTAAAGATCCTTCTTTAAAAGCTCATATATACGGAAAGACGAGTTTTTGTTGAAATCAGTCATTACTGACAATTCCAACGTTGTATAGTTCTTTTCCAGTCCTAAGATGTGCTCTTTGAGCTCACTGTTAAAAATAATGCTAAAGAC
>JAEEGK010006847.1_pt1 | contig 27295 bp, 19 predicted proteins | sample 8958771 | NCBI WGS metagenome assembly JAEEGK01 (sample SAMN16246547, study PRJNA631951) | gut metagenome | biome: gut microbiome; feature: rumen; material: SC-attached | host: Bos | place: Iran: Karaj | collected 2018-10 | reverse complement strand
TTCTTACTTTTGTTTGATATTGAGTTTGATTCATTGAAAAATTTTGATATTTTTCAAAAGGATCTGGTTGACTTGATGTTGGGAAATTTAAAAAATGATTTTCTGGTTCATTATATGATTCATATGTATGATTTCTTTTTTCTTTTGTTTTCTCTAACATTTATTTTTCAAATACTTTATTATTATTTAATATTATGAAAGTTATATTTTATTTTTTATTGATGAAAAAGTCAATTTAATAATTGTTTAATTATTAATCTAATTTCAAATATTCAAAAAGAAAAAAAAGGGTAATTATATATAATTATATTAAAATATCAACAAGTAAAAATTAAATATTTAAAATTGATTTTCAAAGAAATTCAAATTTAATACTAATTATATTAAATTAGTATATAAAAATAAAAATAAAATCTATTTTCCTTTCATATAAATTTATCACTTTATTTTTCATAGATAAATTTAAAAAACAAAAAAATATATTAAAATAAAAAAAAAAATAAATTAAATAAATCAAAATTTCTTTTTTTTTTTGAAATAACCATATTATTAAATTGTATTAAAATGTAATTTAAACAGTTTCAAAAGCAGGTGATAATTTAACAAGAGTATACATTTTTTCTCCTTCTTCTTCTTCATCTTCATTTTTTTTTCTTTCCATAATTAGTTCAATTCTAGTTTGAAGATTTCTTACTCCTTTTTTCCATAATTCTTTATTTAATTCTGGATCAATTCTAACATCTTTTGTTCTCATATTTCTTTGAACTAATCTTTTAATTACTTTTATTGCTCTTGGGGCTTTTTTTTTAAATTGAACACCATGTAATTGTTTATGTAAATTAATTTTCATTTTTTTTGTTACTTCTTGAAGTTCATTTTTCCCTTCTTTTCTTATATTTGATGCATTTGCTTTCTTTTTTCCCATTTTTTTTTTAAATGAAAAATATCTAAATAAAAAATAAATAAATTAATTTATTCAATTATTTAATTAAAAATATTTAATAAAAAAATAAATTTATAAATTAAATTTTGTATTTATATATATGATAAATAATATTAAATATAAAAAGTAATATTTTATTTAATGAGATGATTTTTTAATTTTATATACAAATGTAAAATTATTTTAAATTATTTTTTCTTCATATTTTTACCATATTATATAAAGCTTAAATATTTTGAATTATTTTTATATACAATATTGTTACATAAGAATTTAAACTTTATATTTCTCATTTAGACTCTCATTTATTTTATTTAATTCCTCTTTTAATACAGTAATTTTTTCTTCTATTATTTAAACATTTTCAACATTCTTCATTAATTAATTCTCTTTAACTTTTTTTCATTTTGTAATATATTAACTAAATCAAGTATAATTTCAGTTAAATTAATATTATTCATAAACAAAATAAATAATTCTAAAAAATCTATAAAATAATATAATAATTACATATATTTACATATTACTTTATAATTCAAAAAATAAAAAAAAATAATAAAATTAAACTGAATATTATAATATATAAAAAAACAAAATTAAATAATTTTTATATTAACATAGAAATCAAAACTAAAAAAATGGATTCTCCAAAAGGAAATAAAAGTGGATTAAACGTAATTAATATTAACTAAAAAAATAGAATTCAATTGATGGAGAAAGAGCAACAAACTTTGAAGCATTACATGAAAAAATAACAGGAACAGAAGAAAGATTAAATGATATAAATGAACAAACACAAAAAAAATTTCAAATTGTAAAAGATAATATTAACAAAATACAAAAACAAATTGAAGACGAAAGAGCAAAATTTGATTCTTATACAGAAGCAAAAAATAATTATGTTAAAGATTTAGAAAATAAAATAAATGAAAGAATGAATCAAGAAAGTGATTTAAGAAAAGAAATAGAAAGAAGATTTTCAATATTAATAGATGATAAATTTAATGCATTAAAAATTGAAATATCAAAAGAAAGTAGAAATAGATATGAATGTATTGAAAATTTAAAAACTTATTTAGAGGTAAAAATAATAATTTTTAATATTAAAATTTTAAATATTAAAAATAGAATGATTTTCCTAAATTACAAGGTTTAGTTAAATTTGAACAAGGAGAAAGAGAACAAAATGATGATGCAATATCAAAAAAAATTTTAGAAGAAATTTCTAAATTACAAAATATTTGTAATGAAGATAAAAAAACAAGAGAAGAAACAGAAGAAGCAATTTTAGAAATGTTAAGAATAATGATTACTAAAATGAAAGCTGATGTTGAAGGAGAAAGAAAAGATAGAGAATTAACTGAAGATACTCTTTTAACTATTTTAGAAGATACTTGTAATAAATTAAATGCTGCTTCTCAAATTTAAATTTTAATTTTTTTAAAAATGTTTTTATTTAAAAAAAAATATTGTTATTTTATTTAAAAGAAACTCTTTATTTTTTGAAAAAATTAATTTTTTCATTATTTAATAATATAAAAATGAATAATCGGAATAATAAAAATTTTATTTCGCCAATTAAAGATAAAAATGAAAAAGAAAAAAGTTATTTATTTTGTTGTTATAGTGAAAAGAAGAATAAAAGTAATATTAAAAAAAATAAAAGTATTGAAAATCCAATTAAAGTAGAAAATTTCTTTAGTAATCATAATTTAAATATTAAAAAAGATAGTGATTCATTTTATTCTAAAAAAACAAGTCTACATGATAAAAAGTATAAAATTGAAGATAAACAAAGTAAAAAAATAAATAATAATTTAATAAAAGAAAATAAAGAACATAGAAAAAATAATTCTGTTGATATTAATTTAAATAAAAATAATAATACTAAATATAATAATATAATTAAAGAAAATGATAATTTAAATGATTTTGGAATTGTAGTTGAAAATGAAATAATAAATAAAGATTCAAGTGATAGAAACATAAGACATACTTTTAATTGTGAAAGAAATGAATCAAATTATATAAAAGCAAAAAGTTCAAAAGAAGAAAATACAAAATTAAAAAATAATATTCAAATAAATGAAAATGTTTTCAAAAATAAAAACAAATCATTAAATCATTTACATAAATTATCAGAAAATATATTAAAAGATATTGAATTTAATGAAATAAATCAAATAATAATTCCAAAAGAAAATATAAATGGAGGATATAAAGAAATTCAAAAAGCAAAATATAACTTATTAGGAAATTTAAATTCTCCAATATCAATGAATAAAAAAGAAATAAAAATAGAAGAAGAACCTCAATTAAATTATATAAATGATAGTGACATAGGTCAAATAAATAATGAACAAATACCAATATCAAATATAAATAATATAGAAAATAAAAAAGAAGAAGAAATAGATGATGAAGATTTAGAAATTGATGATGAAAATTGTGAAGATGATTTAAAAATACATGATACAAAATCAATAGTATCATCATATATTTTTTCAATGCCAAAAATGATGAAAGGAATTAATGATTCAATGTCATATGCTCCTTCATTAATAAGTAAAAGTGATATTCAATCTAATTTAATGAGAATGAATAGTAATAAAAAAATTAGAATTATTCCTCCAAATATTAATAATGATGATTCTGAAGTTGAAATTACTAATGAAAATGGAGAAGGATTTAAGGCTTTTATTGAAAGTCCACATTCTTCTTATTTTAATAATAAAAAAGATAAATATAAAGAAAATAGTCAATTTAAGGCTGTTTATGAAAAAATACAAAAGAAAGATAAAGAAATTACAAAATTGAAAGATAAAATTAATCATATTAATAATTTAATTCAGAGTTATCATAATGAAAATAAAAAGTATGAAAAGTGGATTGAAAAAGAAGAAAATGAAGGTGAATTTTTAAGACAAATGCTTAATTTTTTAATAAAGAATAAATATTAGTTATTGTATATATTTTATATATTATTAATTATAATATTATTTTCAAATAGTAAAAAAATTAAATAATAAATTAAATATTTCTACTTTACATAATATATAATATTTCCAAATAATTAATAATAAAAAAAATGGAAAGTAATACAAAAATAAATACAAATAATCATACATCTCGAATTAATAGTAATTTATGTAATATATGTAAAAAAAATATTATAGAACCAGTTAGATGTACAGCATGTAAAAATTTATTTTGTAAAAAATGTAGTGATAATAGTAATATTGAAAATTGTCCAATTTGTGATTTTTACCCATTTAAAGTAATGAAAAAAGAATCTTATGATAAATTTATTAAAGCTATTCGTCTTTGTAAAGTATATAAATATGCTCTTGATGTTAAATATAATTGCAATTGTGTTTTTTGTAACAGAAGATGTCATGAAAAAAATTTTTTAGAACATATATTAATTGAACATAAAGATTTTGCAATTGACGTTTTTAATAAAAAAAGAATTTGTAGTAAAAAACAAGAATTATTAACTAAAATGTTCAATCAATCTTAATATTTTATAGATTATTTTTACTCGTTTGAGAGTGAGTACTATATAAATTTAAATATGATTAGTTTTTTATATTATTATACAGATTTTTTTTCTTTTATTGAGTATAAATAAAATTGTTAATAAAATTTTTTAATTAATTAATTATTTTTTTAGAAAAAAAAAATGAAAAGTAATTATTTATTTCAATATGAATATTCCAACAGAAAAAATTGATAATAATAATAAAAAGGATAATGAAAAAAAGAATAATGAACAAGAAAATGAAGAACAAGAGGAAATAATAGATAGTCAAAATAATAATGATGAACCAATATATATAATGACTTTAGAATTAGAACATGATAAAATAGTACATATTAAAATATATTATGATTCAGATCCTGAATTATTAGCACAAACATTTTGTAATGAACATCAATTAGATAATTCATCAAAAGAATATTTAAAAGAAAAAATTGAAGAATTAATAAGAAAATTTGAAAATAAAGAAAAAGATAGTCAAATTGAAGAAGTTGATAGTGAATATATGATTAGTGAAAGTAATAATTCTAATAAGAATAGAAATGATAACTATTCTCAAAGAAATAATAAAAATTTAGATGATAATATTAATTATGGGAATACATATAATGAAAAAAAAAAATTAAATTTATCACAAGATAATGAAAATGAAGATATTAATAATAAAAAAAATGAAATTGAAAATTTGAATAAAGATAATATTAATTTAGGAAATGAAAAAGATAATGAATTATTAGTAAAAAATGAGAATTATATTTTAGAAGAAATTTTGAATTCTAATTCTTTTAATACTTATAATCCAAATTTAAAAGAAAATTTATTATTTAATGAAAATAATTCAAAAAGAAATGATAATAAAAAAAGTGAACAAGAATTTTTAAATACAAGTAATTCAATAAATAAAACAAATAATATTTTTCAAATAAGAAGTCATACAGATACAAATAGAAATCTTGTTAATTCTTCAAGTATAAAAAAAAATCTTTTAAATAAATGTCTTTCAATAAATTCAAGAAATTCAGGAGGAAATATTTTTAATAAAATATTTCATAATCCTACAATTAAAAGGTTAATTCCACATGAAGAAATAATACCAAATAAAATAGAACAACAATTTAAAACATTAAATTTAAGTAAAAATATTTCATTTAGTGCAAAAAAAAATGAAAATACTAAAAAATATATTGATAATGATAATAATTATTTACCTTCTTCATATAGAAAACAATTATCACAATCAAAAATGGAAAGATTAAAAAAAGAATATCAAGAAAAATATCCATTTAAACCTAAAATAAATAATAATTATAAAACTGATTTAAATTTTAATCAAAGACAACAATTTTTTACTAGATTATATAAACAAAGACATGAAGAATTAAAAAATTTTGTTAATAATTATAAAAAAGAAGGTAAAAAGTTATTTTCTCCTAAAATATTTTCAAAAAAAATTAATAACTTTAATCATTCTAATATTGATGTTTATAATAAAAATTATTTATATGCTAAAAAATATGAAAGAAAGAAACAAGATTTATATAAAAAATATTATAATAAAAATGAAAATAAATTTATTCAATTAGGAAAAGAAAGTGAAAAAATATTACAAAAAAAAAATAATGAAATATTTTCATTAATATTTAAAGAATTAGATAATGATCAAGATAATTATATTTCACCTAATTTAATATATACAAAAAAAACACCAAAAGAAGTTTTAAAAATTATTAATCCTTTATTAGATGAATTAATAGAAGATAAACAAACTTTAAATGAAGATGATTTTATTGAAGCTATGAATAAATTATATGATAATATTTCAAATGATGAAAAATATTTATTAAATAATATTTATAGAAGAAAAAGAGGTTTATCATCTAAAAATTATATTTATAAAAATAATATTACTATTGATAATTCGAAAAAAAATTTAAAATATTTAAAACCAACTATTAATAATAAATCTAAGAAATTAGCTAATATTCATGATAAAAAAGTTGAAAAAGAATATAATGATTATTTAAATACTTTTAATATATTAAATTATAATCAATTAAATTTTGATAATGATAATTCAAAAAATATTAAAATTTTAAATTTAAATAAAAGTGAGTTTTTTCAAAGTAAACCAAAAAATATATTTTAAAAAAAAAATAAATGATTATTAGAAATAATTGATATTTAAGAAATATTTTTTTTATTTAAGTTATTAAATTTTTAATTGAAAACTATGATTAAATATGTAAATATTAAAAAATTATTAAAAAATTATCTAAATTTTCCTTTTTATAAGAATTAATTTAGTAAAATTTCATTATTGGAAATAAAAAAATATTATTTATCAACATAATAAGCATCAATATGTAAAGGTCTAATCCACATTTCAGGTTGACAATTATATAATTCCTTTTCATTATAATGATATTTATCTTTCTTAACTAAATTACTTTCATCAATCATTTTATTTAATTTTCTTCTAGGATGTATAATTTTTTCATCATATTCCATTCTAGTCTTTGAAGGAAAATCTTTATATAATTCAGTTCTATTAATAACTTTAGTAATATATTCATTATCTTTAATAAACTTTTGATCTTTTTTATTATATTCAAAAGGTTCTTCATTATTATATTTTATATTAAGTAAATTAGTTTTATTAGTTTCTAACATATCATCAAGTAATTGTTCTTTAGTTTGATTAGCAATTTCAGCTTTAATTTTTTTTTCCATTTCTTCTTTCATTTGTTTTTTATTCATCATATTATTTAAAGCACTTTTAGTTCTTTTATTTACAGTTCTAAGTGAAATTGCCTTATCTCTTAAAGTATTACTAAATTCTTCTTTAATATCACCATCAGTATTAATCACATCTGTAATAGGAGAATATGCAGTTTGATAAAAACGATTAAATGTTGTTCTATGATCAAAATCACTCCATTTATCTATTTCATAATTTGCATTTATTCTATCTATTAAATTTTGTGTATTATGCATTATTTGTTCTCTTAAATCAGGATTGAAAAATTTATGATAATTTGTTTTATTTTTGTAATCTAAATATTTTTGATAAAGACTGTTTGGATATTGTGTTTTTACTTTTGATGTGTCTATTATATTTGGGAAATATGTATTTTTTAAAATTGCATTACTTGGATAAAATGTTCTGTTGTATATTGGAATGTATTTTTCTTTATTTTCTTCTTCAGATTTTCTTTTTAATGAACGAGGGTTATGGTTTAAATTTAAATCGTTTATTTTTTCAAAGAGATCTTTGTCACGATAATATGATGATGATCTTTTTTTGTTTATTTTAAATGTTTCTAAATTTTTTTCTTGTCTATCAAGGAAAAAATTAGGTACTGGAACTATTGATTGAGAAACATTTCCAAGTTTCATTTAATTAATTAAATTATAATATAATATAATCATTTATTTAATTGAATATAAAAATAATAAAAAATGTTTATTGAGATTTAAAATTAAAAAATATTGTTTTAAATAAAATTAAAAAAATGAACATATTATTATTAAAATAATATAAGTAAGGAATAAAATAAAATACATAAAAATAATATGAAATTATTATGAATAAGATAATTTAATAGAAGACAAATTTAGTTTTATTTAACCAAGATTTTAACGATAGTAAAATAAATATTATTTTTAATTTATATGAAATATTTTATATTAAATTATATTAAAAATAAATTTATTCATATAAAAATATTCATTAAAAAAATCTTAAATAAAAAGATTTAAATGAATTTAATATTCATATTATTCCTTTCTTTTGGTTATATAATTCAAAAAGAAAAATAAATATATTTTATATAAAAATATTAACAATTTATACTTAAATATTTATAAATTTATAAAAATTCAAATTTATAACACATATGTACCTATTAAAAAAACCATTTTATTTAATTAAAAATCACTATTTTATTTCATATTAGCCATTTTTTCCATCATTTCTTTAAACTCAGAAAAAGAAATTTGACAATCACCATTTTGATCAACTTCTTTAACTAAATCAATCCATTGTTGATTATTAGTAATTTGTAAAGGCATAGTTTCTTTTAATTCATGAATAGTAATATATCCATTCCCATCTAAATCAAATAATTTAAAAGCTTTAATTAACATATCTTCATTTAATAATTTTTCCTTTTTCATATTAACAGTTAAAAATTCAGAAAAACTAATAGAATTATCATTATTAAAATCAATCTCAGCAAAAATTTCATTTGTTTTTTTTACTGCTTCTGGAGTTGGATAAATTGTTTCTAAACATTTTATTAATTCTTCTTTTGAAATTTCTCCATCTTTATTTTCATCAATTTTATCAAATTCATCTTTTAATTTTTTAATTTCTTGATTAATACTAATTTGATTAGCTAAAAAAGCCAAAGTTGCTTTTTGTAAAGTAACAATAGATTTAAATTTACTTAAATTTCCAATAATATCTTCATTTAAATTAATTTCATTTTGAGTTAATTTAATCATATCTTTTAACCAATTATTTTCAATAGCTTCTTCAGCACTTAATCTTCTATCAGGATTATATTCTAATAATTTTTTAATAAATTTAATTGCATTTTCAGAAATGTGTTTAAAATCATTTTTAGGAAAAACTAATTTAGAATGTAAAATTTTATTTTTAATAGCTTCTTCATTATTTCCCATAAAAGGAGGATGACCACATAACATAGTATATAAAATAATACCACAAGACCAAATATCAGCTTTTTCATTATAATTATTTTTAAAAACTTCAGGTGCAATATAATAAATTGTTCCTAATTCTTGTGTTAAAATATCTTCATTTTTTATTGAAACTGAAGTACCAAAATCAATAATTTTAATAAAAATATCATCTTGATTTGTTGTATTTATAAAAACAATATTTTCTGGTTTTAAATCTCTATGTACAATTTTTTTTTTATGTAAATGATTAACAGCAGAAATTAATTGTTTAAAAATAATTGCAGCTTTTCTTTCAGAAAATGAGACTTGTTTTTGTATATAATCAAATAAATCACCACCAGAACAATATTCTTCAACCATATAATAATAATTATCATCATAGTAACAATCAAATAATTTTATTATATTTGGATAGTCAATTGTTCTTAATACTGCAATTTCATTTGAAAATGATGCACTGTGAACATGCTTTCTTTTAAGTGCTTTTACTGCTCTTAAAAAATTTGTAGTTTTTTGTTGTACTTTATATACTGCACCATATGCTCCTTCTCCTAATTTTTCTTTTATTTCATATTCATCAAATAAACTCTTTGTTTTCATTCTTATAAAATTACTTTTATCAAATTTTAATGATGGCTTTATATTTATTTTTTCATCATTGTCTTTTGAGTTTTGTAAAAATAGGGATTTTGATATTATTTGATTATTAATGTTTAGAGAACTTCCTTGGATTGTATTATCCTTTTTACAATTTATGCAGTCTATACCCATTATTTTTTTTTTTTTCAATTTATTTTTTTTATTGTTTTGAATATTTTTTACTTAATTATTTTTACTAATTTATATATATTTTTTTTTAGCTTAATATTATTTAATTATAAATTTAACTTTTTATTAAATTAATCGAAAAGAAATATTTAGAATATTTTAAATATCTTTTGTGTTAATTATAAAATTGAATAATTAAATAATATTTTAAAAAAAAAATTTAAAAAATAAAAAATTCAATATAATAAAATAATTTTCATATAAATTATACATTTATTATATTAAGAATAATATTAAAAATATACAAACTACCTCACAAAAAAAAACATAAAAATTATTCATCAGGATCATAAAAATCCCCATCATTAATCATAGAAAATAATTCATTTTGAAAAATATAAACATCACTTTTAAAACCTTCTTCAACTTCTTCAATAAAAGGATTTAATTGTTTATATAAAAAAAATAAAGCAACTTTCATTTTATAATTACATAAATGAAGCATTTTTAAACTCATTTCATCATAATGACAATTTAAATCAATTCCTCTTCTAATTAATTCTCTTAATTCTTTCATTAATTTCATAATTTTTCTTTTTAATTTTTCAGATATTTCTTTTTTTTTCATAATTTTTTCACATTCATCAAAATAATCACAACATAATTCATTTTCTAAATTAAAATTTCTATAATTCCAAAATAATCTTGCAGTATTTAAATATTTATTAATTTCTTCTTTTGAAAATGGATTTTTTGAAACTGACCAAACTTGTTTTAATTGATTTCTTTCATATTCTTCTTCATCAAAATTAATTTGAGTTTCATATTTATTTTTAAATTCATATATATCACATTGATGATTTATTCCTATTTTTATTTTTCTTCTTTTATATTGAGGATTTGAATGATCATAATTTAATATTAAATATGATTCTCTTTGTTTTTTTAATAAATCTATTGGATTTTTATTTCCTTTTCTTTTTTTATGTTCTTTTATATTTATATTATTTATTTGGATATTATTTATATTATTTGGATTAATTTTATTTGTAATTTTTTGGTCTAAATTTTTTTTATTTTTTCCTTTTGATTGTTCTTTTTCTTTATCTTTCATTTTTTCTTTTTCTTTTTCTTTATCTTTTTCTTTCATTTTTCCTTTTTCTTTTTCTTTCATTTTTTCTTTTTCTTTATCTTTCATTTTTTCTTTTTCTTTGTCTTTCATTTTTTCTTTTTCTTTGTCTTTGTCTTTTTCTTTTTTCTTTTCTCTTTTTCTTTTATTTCCTATTTTATTATTTGTTGATTTGAAAATTTCCTTTTTGCCATTTATTTCAATTTTTGGATTTTGGATATTTTGGTGATTAGTTTTCACATTTTCAGAGACTTTAAAAAGTTTTTGATTACAATTATTACACAAAAAATTTGCACCATTTATATTAATATGAAGACACTTTAAATGATAATTATTTTTACATTTTTGACATTTAATTAAATCATTAATTTGATTACAGATTTTGCATTTTTCTATTTGAATATTATTATTATTTTGATTTTGAATAGAATTTAAAGTTGATAATAATGCATTTGAAGACTCTTTTTTAATCTCATATAAAGGAACTTTATTTTGAATAGAAAATGTTTTTTGTGATGAAATATCTTTTAAGATATTATTTAATTTGTCGTTCATTTTAAATGATAAAGAAAAAACATTTATATAAAAATAAATTTATTTGAGTTTATTATTCTTAAATTATAATTATTTATTTTTCTTATTTTAAAGTATTTATGTTTTATTTTTCTTTTTTTAATTTTTTAATTTTTTTCATTGTTTCACTTATTAATCCTAATTCATTTTTTATTAATACTAAATATTGACCATATTTTACAAAGTTTGTTCTATATTGTTTTATTTGATCTTTTGTTATTTGATTTGTATAATGGAATTTTTCTTTTGCCATTGATGTTTTATTTAAAATTTCTTCTTGAATTTTTAAAATATTTTTTAAATCTGATTGAAATTTCAATGATGGATTTTCATTTGTATTATTTTCTTTTTCTTTTTTTTCATTTTTTTGTGATTCTGTATTTATAAGATTTTTATCTATTTTATCTTCAACTTTATTTTCAATTTTATCATTTTTATCTTCTTCTTTTTTTTCTTCTTTATTTTCTATTTTTAAATCATCTTTTTTTTCTTCTTCTTTTTTTTCTTCTTCAATTTTTTTATCTTCTTCTTTTTTTTCTTCTTCTTCTTTTTTTTCTTCTTCTTTATTTTCTATTTGTTCTTCTGTTTTATTATCATCTTCTTTTTTTTCATCTTCCTTTTTTTCATCTTTATTATCATTTTCTTTATTTTCTTCTTCTACTTGATTTAAAGTACTTTCACTTTCTTTATTATCTTCAGTACTCATTTAATAATTAATTTTTTTAATATTTAAAAAATGAATATTTCATTTTTAAAAAACTTTTCAAATATCCTTTTTTTTACATTAATAATCATATCATTTCAAAAAATTAAAAATGAAAAACCAAAATATAACTATTCATCAATATTAAATCATGAACCAAAAATAACATTAGATTTTATTTTTGATGAAAATTATAAAGAAAATTCAGAATCATTCACATCAAAAAGTAATACTTTTGATAAATATTTTTTCACTTATTATGAAACAGAACTTCCTTTAGTAAATGGTGCAAAAATGGCTTGTTATATTCCAAATAAGAAACACTTATTAACATTAGAAGAGAAAGAAAATCAAAATGAAAATGAAAATAAATCTTTAATTTATAATATTTCTTTAGATTATGGATATATTTTCTTAAAAGAAGTTAATAATTATTGTTTTAATTCTTTAATTGAAAGATGGTATTATAAAGTTTGTCCTTCAAAAACTGCAATTCAAACTCTTTCTTATAATAAAATTGATGAAAAAACAGGAAAAGAAGTTTTAGAAGTTAATTATTTAGGTTTTGGTATGAATTATACTAATTTAACAAATGAATATGATTTATATAAAAAAGAAACTGGAATTAATATTAAAAAAGAAAAAGAAATTGAATTAAAAAATGTAATTGCAATTAATGATAAAGTGATTAAAATATATGATAAACAATTATTAAATATGTATACAAAAAATATAAAAAATATTTTAATAATTACATATAAAATTTCAGATTTAAAATTATCAAAAAATAAAAATGAAATTAAAATAAATCAAGCATATTCAAATATTGATATATATTCACAAAAAAATCCTTCATTTAAATCAGTTGATTTACAAAGAGAAATATTAAAAAAATTAAATAAAAATACTTTTTTATTAGATGAACCATTACCAAAAGATGTAAAATATATGACAATGAAACTAATAAATAAAAACATAGTATCAGATAAAAAATATAATGAAGATATATTTGTATATAAAAATGTATTATTTTGTAAAACTTGTAATTTCCCAAAATGTGAATATAATCAATGTTTTATATCATCAAGTACTTCAGATATAAAAAAAGTAATTCAAATCTTAGATCAAAATTTAGTTTTATTAAATGATAATTATAATAATATTATTGATAATACAAAATTTGCTCTTTGGTATGGAAATGATATTAAAATTACTTTTGGAAAAGGTGTAATTACAAATATTTTAAGTGGGAAATTTGATGGTAGTTTTGCATTTGATTCTAAATTATTTAAACCTGGAGATTATATTCTTTTATTAAAGAAAGAAACTAAACAAAGAAAAAAGAAAGAAACAAAATTAATAGCTTTTAAAAATATATTTAATAATACTAAATATATAATTTGTGAAATTGTAAGAATTGAAATAAGTTTTGTTATTGTTAATCCATCATGTATTCAAAATTCAAATGATGTTGATTTACTTAAAGGTTATTTTATTGTTTCAAAAATGAATTTAGAATTTAAATTAAAACCTATATCAGGTTTCATTGATCCATTACATAAAATTAGTAAATTAAATGCAAATAATTTAAATAAAATTTCAATTCCTTTTACAAGAGATACTATTTATACATATGAAACTTCTTCACCAAATCAATTTGATGTTCATTTTACATTAACTTCAATTCATAAAATTAAATCTTCTTATATTAGTATTTATTTAACAAGTAAAAAAGATGAAATTAATGAAAATGATTATGAAATAATTTTCAATTCAAAAAGTGGAATTTTAATAAAAACTATTTCAAATGATAAGTTAATATCTTTTTATACAAATGAAAGAATGAATTTATTTACAACAAAATTAGAATGTGATATAATTTTAGTAAATTCAACAATATATGTAAATACACTTGATAATGAATATGAAAAACTTTCAAGTATAAAAGTAAAATATAAATTAAATTCAAGTAATTCAAATATAAATTATATAAAATTAAATGAAAAAGAAAGTTCAAATATAAAATTTCATAACATATATTATAATGATAAAATATTAAATGAACATAAAATAAATATTTTTTTACATGAAAAAAAATATTCTTTAGCAGATAATGCAACATTTATAGATTATTTTGAAGGAGGAGATTATTGTGAAGCAATTAAATCAAATAGAAAAGTTAAATTAATATATAGTTGTGATCCAACTGGAATTAATTCAATTATTATAAAAGATGTTAAAGAAGATCAAAAAAAACTTTGTGAATATATTTATTATGTTCAATCAAAATTTTTATGTAATCCAAATACAATAATGAAAAATGTTATTAAATCTGCAGATAATCCTGTTAATTGTATTCCTAAAAATGATATATATAATCATAATTCAGATGAATTTTTTAAATAATTAATTTTATAATTTCTAAATTTTTTTAAATTTTTTTAATTAAAAGAATATAAATAATTTAACCTGTTATATTAATTTCAATTATACCTTCTAATAAAGTTTCATTAAACTTTTCTATATAAAAATTTATTAATGTATTTGGATAAAAATCTTGAACAGAAGTATTATATAAAAATGGTATAATAACAGTACAATTGTCATTTGATTTAATTGACTCTCCATCATTAATAATTATCTCATTAAAATAAACAATTAAATCTTCACTTTTATGACATTTTAATTTTAATCTTTTTGGTAAATCAAAATTTCCTTGATTAATAATTTTAATTTCATAATTTACTGAATTATTCATAATTTGCTGAATATCACATTTAAAATCTTTTATTGTTTCTATTTTAATTGGATTTTCCCCTTTTTTATTTAATTCTTTTATATTATTAATTATTTCTTTTTCATCTTCACCTTTTATATATTTTGATATATTTAAAATACTCTTTTCTAAATTTTGCATTTGTAAATTACTAATATTTGACATTTCAATTTGATTTGATGTTTTTTTCAATTCTACAACTTCATTATAAATTAAAGATATTCTTTCTTCCATACTATTTAATTTATTATTTACTTCATTAAATTTAGTTTCAAAAAGATCATTTATATAAGTTTTAAGGCTTAATAATAATTCTGTTATTTGATCTCCTTTTAATTGTGGTACTTTTTTCTTTATTTTATTTGGGTCAATTTCTTCTTTTGGTGTTTCTTCATTATCTATTTCTTTTTGTTTTATTTTTTCATTTTTTAAAATTAAATTTAAAGTTATGTTTGAATCTTTTTTTTTTGATTTTAATTCTTCAAAATCTCTTTCATTTTTAACTTCCTCATTATATTCATTTAATATATAACAATTTTCTAATTTGATTTTAAAATCTGATTCAATTTTTTTTGTTAAGTCTAACCATTTACAATCAGAATAAGTTTTATTATTACGATTATATATTACTTTAATAAGTTTTAAAAGTATTTTTTTATCTTCTTTTCTTTTAATAGTAAGTTTTTTATTTTTGTTTGGTTCTTTGATAAGTTCTTCAAAATTATCTTCAGAAATTACTTTATTATTTGAATCATATAAATCAAAATCAGAAATTGCAAAATCTGGAAAATCATTTTGTATTTTTGAAATTAAATTATCAAAATTACATAAAGGATAAGTTTTTTTTTCATTATTATATTTTATAATTATTTTAATTTCTTCTTTAGGATTTACTTTTTCAATAATAAAATTTAAATTATTTTTTTTTTCTTTTTGAATAATTTGTTGCATTTCTTCATTATTTTTTATAGCTTTTTTAGAATTCTCTTCCTTTATTTCAAAATTATTGTCATTAAGTTCTGAAAAATTTTTTTTAATTTCATTGATTAATTGAGGATAAGATTCTAATTTTAAAGTCAATTGTTTTCCCTCATATATAAGGTTAACAGTTTGAATTTTTTTTTTTGGAATCTCATTTGTTGTTATTTTTTTTGGTTTAATATCATTTTTTTTTTTTTTTTCATCTTTTTCTATAACAACTTCAAGAATTCCTTTTTTAATTTCTTCATTAAATTCATGTTCATCTATTATCTTTCCTTCCTTTGATTTTATTATAATATTACTATTTTCTAATTCTTCTACATCATCTTTTACTCTTTGAATAAATGAATTATAATTTTCTGCAGTAACAAAATCTTCTTCATCATTGTACTTATATTTTACTTGGGACATTTTTAATATAACTATTTTTAATTTTCAATTATAATAAATAAAAATATTTTTAAATTATTCTAAAGATAAAATGATTAAATATAGTTTAAATAAATTATATGAAAAAAATTATATTGTCATATATATGATATTATTTGTTTAGAATATTAATATTGTTTGCTCAAATAACCTAAATTTTTAATTTAAATAATAAATACAATATTTTTAATATTTCTTTAATTCTATATCACTATTATATCACTTTTTTTTACTTTATTTATAAATTTTTTATAACATATTTTTTGATTTTTGAATTTGAATTTTAAAATTATATAAAAAAATTAATAATTTTTAATATTCATATTTTAATTTTAATCATTTATTTATTTTTCTTTTTTTAAAATTATCTTCCAAATTATTTTCATCACTTCCTTTTTTTTTAACTCCTAAAAAATTAATATTCCCATCACTATCATCATTTAAAGTAATAACATCATCTTTAGAAACCTTATCTAAAATAGGTCCAATTTTTTCTTTTTTAATAATAATATTTTGTCCATCATTACTAACATCAACATTTTCATTAACAACAATTTCCACATTACTATTATCATCTCCTTTATCATCCCCTACATTTTTATCATCAGAATCTTTCCAATTTTTATCATCTAAACTTCTATTTTTATGTAAATAAATCCATAATTTTCTATGTAAATCATATTTAACACAAGGATCTTTTTCATAATGTAATCTATCTAAAGCACCACTTACAATATTATTAATTTGTGAATCAGGTAAATTTTCAGTAATATATTGAGAATCTTTTAATAATTCACATATATCAGCTCTTGTTCCAACACCATCTTCTAATTTTGCAGCAGCATCTCTTACTAATGATAATATTGTTATATATGGTGGTCTATCTTGTTTTAATAATGCATGATCTCTTGCCTTTGATGTACTTATTTTATTCTTTTTAAATAATGGTGCTACTATTGCTTTTGTACCATTTAATAATGTGTATTCCCATGGTAATTTTGGATGTTGATATCTTTCTAATTCTTGTTTACGAAAATTTATTATTTCTTCTTGTGATCTTGGTTTTATTGTTATTTGGATTTTATTTTTTTTTATATTTTTAAATCTATCACTTAATAATATGTTATCGTTTATCATTGTTTCATTATTATCATCTGATTGATTTATTATTGAATCTGTTATTTTTGTATTTTTCTTTTTTTTATTTGAGATGAAAGAAGGAAAATCATCATTATCATCAATTATTCCATTATCTGATATTGTAACATTATCTTTATTTGTATCTATTGATGCATAACCACTTGATGCATCATCTGAATGAAAATCAAATGTTATTATATTATCAATATTTGAATTTAATGTTGTGTGATTTGTATTTGTTGTTAATGATTTTAATTTTTGTAATGTATGTATTGATTTATCAATGTAATCTTTTAAATTTTCTTGTTTGAATGTTTTTATGTTTTCTTGATAAAATTGAGTAAAAAAATTGTGGTTGTACATTTTTAAAAATGTTTCTGATGGAGTAAAAAATTTTGTTTTTGTGTTTAGTAAAAAGTTACTTAATGCTTTTGGGGAATAAAATATATTTTTCATTGTATCTGGAATGTATTTTTGAAGTTTTAATATATTATCATTTGTTAAAAATTTTTTTAAATTGTCTTCTGATAATAATGTTTTTAATACTTCTGGTGTAAATAAAATATTTGATTGGAAATTAGAATTGTTGTAAAAAAGATTTTGATAATTGTTTGGTTTCATTTAAAAAAATTTATTTGGATTGAAAATTTCAAATTAATTTATTTGTTTTTAAAAAATATTCATATTTATATTAAAAAAAAAATAAAATTCTAATTTAATTAATTTTCTAATAATTTACTTTATTATCAAATAAAAATATATATTAATATATTATTACAAATTAAATTAAAAAATTGAATAAAATTTTATTCACCTAATTTTAATTTTTTTGAAACTCTATTTTGGGGTTTTTTATCTCCTGTAGCTTTATTAATATTTTCTAATAATTCCTCTGCAACTTTTTCAGAATATTTTATTAAATCTTCTAATTTAAATTCATCTTTATGTTCAGTTTTAATTTTTTCCATATATTTTATTTTTCCCATATCCATATTCGAAAAAGCAATTTTCATATTTTCATTTACAATTTGAGGATTTAAAGTTTGTTTTGGTTCACTAAAATCTATATTTTGTTCATCTGAAAGTATATTATACTCATATTCAAAAACTTTTTGATTATATTTTAATTTCTTTTCAATTAATGCTAATATTCTTAAAATATTATTTTCTTCTACTCCATTTTTAAAATCTAATTCTTCTTCTTCTGTTAAATTTTTGTCACAATTTAAACTTTTAAAAAGTTTGTTTATACTATTTTTTATTACTTTAAAAATTTCATTTTGTTTTTTATACTCATCTTCATATTGTTTTTTTTGTTTATTTAATTTCTCAGTTTTAGTTTTTATTTCACTTACTAAATTAATTTTTTCAAAACCTTGTTGACTATTTTTATCTTTTTTATAATCAATAATTTCTTTTTCAATTTCTTTAATTTCAGAATCTAATTGTTTTGCTTCTGAACTTATTCTTGATATAGTTTGAAATAAATCATAATTTTTTTGAACATTTTTTTTAAATTCTTCACAAAATTTACCTACATCTTCTTGTTCAGTAAATTCAGATAATTTTTCAAATTTATATTTTAAATTTTGATATCTATCATTTAAATTTTCTTGTTGTAATTCATATTGTTCATTTTTAATTTTTTTTTGAAAATTTTTAGTAATTATATTACTTTCATCATAATCTTTAATATCTTTTTTTTCTTTATTTTTCTTTCTTGAATTTCTTATATTTAAATCATTTGCAATTCCACTTAAAATATTTGTATATTCTGTTTCTTTTTTTATCATTTGTGCTTTTAAATTTTCAAAATTTTCTTGATTTAAATCTCTTTGTTCATAATTATCATATGCATCTTCTAAATTTTTTGATATTTCTTTTCTTACTTTTTCTAATTCTTTTTCTAATTTTTTATAAATATTTTCAAAGAAATATCTCTCTTTTCTTAATTTATCAATTTCAGCTCTTAATTTTTTATCATATTCAATTGAATCATTAAATTTTTGATTAGCTTTATCTAATCTATTTTCTAATATTCTAATATGTTTTTGATATCTTTCTTGTAATGCTTGTGTTGCATTTAATCCACCCATTTCACTTTTTATTGTTAAAAAATCATTATGAATTTCTGATATTTTATCATCATATGATTTTTTTTCTTCTATTTCTTCATATATTTTCTTTTTTAATTTTTCTACTTTTGAATCTGATTGATTCATATGTGAACTTATTTGTTGTTTATTTTTTAATTTTTGCTTTTTTACCATTAATTTTGCTATTTTTTCTTGAAGTAAATCTATTGTTTTTTTCTCCTTTTTTATTTGAGAATGTAATTGTTTACTTATTTTTTTATGATGTTGCATATGATTTCTTATTAACATTTGAGTATCTTGAATTGTATTTTTTATATTTTCTTCATTTTCCATTTCTGACATTGTAAAATTAAAAATAAATTTTATAACTTATAATTAATTAAATAATATAAATCAATAATTTAAAATGTTACTTACTCATAACATATATAAAAATTGTCTTGATTCTTTAAAAATTCCACCACAAGAAAGAACTGAAGAAGATATTGATAGAATGATTCCTTATATAAACACATTAACTTCATTTATTAATAATTTAAGACAAGCAAATTTACAAAGTTATAATGATACACTTAGAGAAATATTACAAAATATGACATTATGTACAATACCAAAAGATAGATTTGTTGTTAAATTTGGAGAAAAAGGAAATGTTTTTTATATAATTTTAAATGGTGGTGTTTCTATTATTATAGTAAAAAATAAAAATGGTTATTTAACTGAAGAAGAATATATAAATCATTTACTTCAATTGAGAAAAAATAAAGAAAGTGAATTATTAAAAATAACAATTGCATTAAATCATAATGTTTTTCATATAGATGAAAGTTTTGATTCTTGGATTAAAAATCAATCAACAAGAAAACATTCTCCTTATTCAAAAGAATTAATTTCTCAAATGAAAACAACATTACAATATATGGAATATAATATTGATTGTTTTCAAGATGGAGTAAATAATGAAAAATATTTAAGATTTATTAATCCACCTGATTTATATGAATCTAGTAAAAATAATAGAAAAAATGTAATTATTCCATATTATGAATTTATTAATGAATTTTATACAGGACAAACTTTTGGTTATTTTGCACTTGAAAATGCAGATCAGAAAAGAAAAGCAACTTTAATTACTTTAGAAAATTGTGATTTTGGTATTATTTCAAAAGAAGTTTATAATAAATTATTAAAAAGTGTACATGAAACAATAAGAAAAAAATTTTATAAAACTGTATATTCTTTACCTTTATTTCAAGGAATTGCAAGAATTACTTTTGAAAATTATTATTATAATTTTTTTGAATATAAAGTTATGGCAAAAGGTGTTTATTTATTAGAAGAAGAAAAAATTTCAAATTATATTTATGTTGTTAGTTCTGGAGAATATGAAATATCAATTAAAGGAAATGTTATTGATATTAATAATATTTTAATTTTTTTAAAAACTTTAGCTGGAATGAAAAAAAAGAAAAAAAGATTTAGTGAAGAAATAGAAAATGAAGAATTAGAATTAGATAAAAGATTTAAAACTGCTTCTTTTTTAGAAGAAGTTCAAAAAAAAAAAGAAATTAAATTAGGTATAATTAAAAATAATGATGTTATTGGATTAAATGATTTAGTTAATTTAAAAAATAGAATTGCATATTTTTCTGTTAAATGTTTAACACATGATAGTGGAGTTTATTCAATTGAGAGAAGATTATATAAAAGAATGTATTTAGGATATGAAGGAGAAGATTTTGTAAAAACAAAAATACCTTTTTTAATTGATAGACTTGAAACTTTTAAAAAATCTATTTTTGAAAAAATTATTTTTAAAGAAAAAGAAATTAGAAGATATAATAGACATTTATTTATTCAAATAAAAAAACCATTGAATGATTTTAATTTTTTAAAAAGTGAAGAAAATAATGAAAAAATTAATGAAATGATTAATTTTACTCGTCAAAATAGTAGAAATAAAGGAGAAAAAGATATTTTTTTAACAATACCAAAATTAAGTCAAAGTAATTTACATTTAACAAAAAAAAATAATAATGATGATAATAAAGAAAGTGAAAATCCAAAAACTGAAGGAAATAATATTATTCAAGAATTAAAATTGCCTTTAATTAAAAATGATGCTTTACCAAAAACAAAATTGAAAAAACTTTTAAATAGAGGATTATATAGTGGGATATTTAGAAAATATATAAATTTAGATAATGAAGTTGAAAATAATAATAAATTAATACATTCTCAAAGTAATATTTCTGATAATAAAAAAATTATTAAATCTATTAATTTTTCTACTCCAAGAAGTGAAATTGGTGTATTTGATCCTCTAATTATGGATAAATTTGATTTTTGTTATAAGAAAGCTATAAAGAATTTATTAAAAGAAATTAAAAAATAAATTTTTTTATTTATAATAATTAAATTAAATATAATTTTTAATATATAAACAATTATATTTTCTAAATGAATAATATAAATATTTATATTATTTTTTTTTTTTAATGTTAAAAAAAAAAATATAAAATTAAATAATTAAATAAATCTATTACATTTAAGAAAAAGATTATTTTTAAATAAGAAAAAAAGATATAAACTATAATTAGACAAACTGTTTTTAACCAATTAAATCTTGTTATTGTATTATTGAAAAGCTTTTAATTAATAAAGACAGAAGTGATATAATTAAAAAAATGCATCAATTAAAACTCATGCAGTATAAAAAATTAAAACAATAAAATAATATTTAAAATAATAATCATTCCAATATTTAAATAATTCAAAAAAAATATATTTAAAGCATTAAATTTAAATAAAAAATAAATAAAGTAAAAAAAAATTATAAACTTAAATAAAAAACAAAAATTTACAATAATTAATTTTTCACATAAAAAAAAAAAAATAAAAATTAATATATATTATAAAATACATTTTAATATTAAAAATGTCATCTCAAAACATAGATACAGAAGATATCCAAGATGATGAATGTAAAATAATTCCCCAAGATCCAAAATACCAACCTTCCTACACATTTAAATTAATAGTAATAGGTGATAGTGGAGTAGGAAAAACATGTTTATCTTTACGTGCAGCAAAAGACATTTACACAGGTACAAATCCATCAACAGTTGGATTTGAATTATTAGGTTTATACATTAAATATGATAATCAAGTAATTTTATTACAAATATGGGATACTTGTGGTCAAGAAGCTTATCATTCATTAATATCAAAATTTTATAAAAATACAAATGCATGTGTAATTGTTTATTCAATTGCAGATAAAACTTCCTTTCAACATTGTGAAATGTGGTTAAATGAAATGAAAAATAATGCTCCTGCAGATACAAAAAGTATTTTAGTTGGTAATAAAATGGATTTAAATGATAATAGACAAGTTAGTAAAGAAGAAGCATTAAAATTTAAATTAGATAAAGAAATTGATTTAATTTTTGAATCTAGTGCTAAACATGGTGATAATTCACAAGAAATTTTTAAAGAAATTGCTAAAATGTTATATAAAAATTTAAAAAAAGCACAACATGGGAAAGAATTTGAAAATCAGAAAAAAAAAAAGAAAAATGCACTTAAAAGTAAAGGATATGTGAAATATGATGCTAATGAGAAATTACCTGCTTTTAATGAAGATGGTGATGAAAATTTTAAATTAGGACGTAATAATCCTTATGATGATGAAGAAGGTGGTTCTTGCAAAAAATGTTAAATATTTGATTATTATTAGTTAAATATATTTTGATTTTTTTTAATTTAACTTTTTAATTTTTTTTATTTTAATTTTTATATATTATTTTTAGTTTATATTATATTTCGTTATTTTCAAAAAGTAAGTTTGAATTATTACTTGTTATTAATATATTTTTTTTTATATTGTAAGAGTTATTTCCTAAATTTATATTTTCTCTTTTTTGATTTTGTTCTAAATTTGTTGATTGAGTTGTATCACTTTTATTTAAACTTTGTTGAGGTTTAATTATATATTTTCTTTTTCCAAATTTCTTTAATGGAACTAAATATTTTGGTTTTTTATTTTTAGTTAAATTTTCTTCACTTAAACTTCTCATATTATCATTTTTCTTTTTTAAATTATATTCTTTTATTCTTTTCTCATAATTTCTATCTTTTTTAGTATAAAATCTTTCAACAAAAAATTCATCTGATAATAAAATATTTGATTCCTTTTTTAAATTATCAAATTCTTTCATATATTCCTCAGTCCCATATAAATTTTTCCTTTCTTCATTTTTTTTTTTATTTCTTTCACTTCTTCTTATTTTTTCTTGATATAAAATTTTTTCATATTCAGAAGGTTCAGGTAAACCTTTATTTAATAATTTTTGAATTTTTTCTTTTTTTGCATTCATTCTTTGATTATAAATTAAATCATTAGATGATTCATTTTTTACAATTTTAACAATATTTTTATATTCATTTAAACTATCTAATAAATTATTATTAGAATTTTTAATTTTTAATTTATTATTTTGTTTTTCAAATTCATCTTCTCTATTTAACATTATTCTATTTATTTTATTCATATTTGTATAATCTCTTCTATTAAAAATTTTAGGTTGTTTAATTGGTTTAGTATAATATAATGAATTTAAATTAAAAGAAAAATGAAAATCTCCAAAATTTTTTTTTCCTAATTCAGGATATTTTTCTATTAATTGTAACTTTTCTTTATATAATGAAAAATTTTTATTTAAATTATTTTGTTCTTCATTAAATTTATCAGTTAAAACAACTTTAATTTTCCCAATATCACTTCTTGGAGTTGGATTATATATTTCAATTTCATTTTTAGAATTAAATTTTTTTCTTCTTTTTAAACTAGTTCTAATTGAAGAAATTAATTCAGGTATTTTTTTTTCTTCTTCAGTTTTTCTTTTATCTTTTAATATCTTAATTTCTTCTTGTAAAACATCATTTTTAATAAAAAAATTATCATTATTTATATGATATGATATTTTTTTAATATCATCAGTTGATCTTGCTATTATTCCATTCAATGATTCTCCATTTCTTGAATATTTATGTCTTTCATCAGATAATTTTATTAAGTCATTAAAGCTTTTTTTTGCTTTATTTTCATGATTTTGAAAAAATAAATTTACTCTTAATTTATTTAATAAATTTGATATTGATTTATTATTACTTTCTAATAAATTTGGTAATATTTTATTTATTTTATCACCTGATGACTCTAATGATAAAATTTCTTCTTTATCCATTTAATTAAATTTATTTCTAATTTTATCATTTAAAGAAAAAGAATTATAATAATATATTAAAATTTAAAAAATGAAAGAAATCAAAAAAACAAAATTAACAAAAAATAAAAAAGATACAATAAAAACAAATTCAAAAACAAATTCTAATTCACATCATCATCATAATCATACAAATAATACTCCAAAATTAACAGAAGAACAAATAGAAAAGAAAAAAAAAGAAGAAAATGATAGATTATATAAAAATCCATTTCAATTTAAATTTTTATTTGTAATTAGTCCAAATACAATTTATCAAGAATCAATTGGTTTATCATTAAAATTTTTATTAAGACTAATTTCAATAATTTATGCTTTAAGAGCATTATCATCATCATATGAACAAATAAAATATAATCCAAATGAATTTGATTATAATTTAATAATAAATTATATTTGTATTTTCACATCTGTTTTTTTATATTTATCAATTTATAAATATTCAAGAACAATTTCTACTATAGCATATTATATTTTTGTATTTCATTTAGGATTAAAAATATATATGAGTATTAAAATTTTAATTATTGATGTTCAAACTCATAATTATCCTTTAAATGCTTTTATTGGAATAATACTTGGTTTATTAACTGGTTCATTAATAAATTTTTTTAGTACTTGGATAGTATTTAGTCATATGGTTTTTACATATAATTATAAAAAATATAATTCACTTAATTCAAAATATATAAATTAAAAATTCCTTTTATTTAAAAATATATAATTTTAATAATTAACTTCTCATAAAAAAAAACTAAAAAAAATGTCAATTATAGCAACAAATGAATCAGATGCTCAATTCCTTTCAACAGTATCAACAATAGAACTTTTAAATCCAAATGAACAACCAAAATCAAAAACATTTTTTTTAAAAACAACAAGAGAAGGTCATTTATATAATCATCCAATATTCACAGCATATACAAAAACAAGTTTAGGTTCAATTCCAACAAAATTAGAAAAAACTTTAATAGATACAAAAAAAGAAAAAAAAACAAATTCAATCTTTTCACCACAAGAACAATATGAATCAGAATCAAATTACAATCCATCATCATTTAAAACAAAATCAGTATCTTTATCTAAAAAAGGATATGGAAATGGTTTTATATCAAAAACAGAAAGATTTGATAATGGATTTAATGATAAATATCGTCCTGGTCCATGTGAATATAAAATTGATAAATTTTCAATTAAAAATGATGTTACTAAAAGTTTATTTTCTCAAGGTTTATATAATACAAAAGAAAATCATTCAATTTTACCTAAAAAATCATTTCCTGGTCCTTGTGATTATAATCCTAAATATTATAATGATATTAATACTGATAAAAATTCATATTTTTTTACTTCTGATAGTGTTAGATTTAAAGGTGTTTTAGGTAATAAAAATAATAATCCTGGCCCTGGAAAATATTTTAATGTTGATAAAAGTTTAGTTAAAGATAAAGATAGAGAAAGTTATTTTTTTAAAGGAAAAGTTAAAAGAAAAGATAATCCTACTAAAAGATTAAAAATTGATATTGGTGATTATTGTAATAGTAGATTTAAATTAATTGATCAAAAAGGAGAAATTAATAATAGTTGGAGAGGAAATAGTAAAATTCTTGGAAGGGATTTTATTTATATTTTTGATAAGAAAAAAAAAGATAAGAAAAATAAAATTTTTGATAAGTTTAAACCTGAAAAATATAATAATAGATTTAAAGAAAATGTAAAAGATGATGAAGAGGAAGATAATAATCATCAATATATTCATACAAGTGATGATATTTTTACTCCTATTAATCCTAATAATGTACCTAAAGAAAATTTATTTAAATTATATTCTCCAAGATGGAAAAGTATTATTGCTTATAATGCTGATTGTAATTTTAAACCTCCTGGTCCTGCTTATTATCATCCTATTCTTCCTAAAAATAAAGTTAGTTTTAATTTAAATGAAAAAGATTTTATTTATACAAATGGTCTTCCATTTGCTGTTATGTTAAATACTATACCTAAGTAACTATTTATCATTTTTAAAATAATATTTATTATTATAATATTATTTTTTTAAATAATTTTTTTTTTTTAAGATTTTTTTATTGATTTTTTTATATAAAATAATATTAAATATTGTCAGATTTTAATAATTTATCATTTAATTTAAATGATATTTGGCGATTGGGGCTTGGGGATTGGGGATTGGGGATTGGGCCCAATCCCCAATCCCCAATCC
>JAEEGK010006846.1_pt1 | contig 27297 bp, 14 predicted proteins | sample 8958771 | NCBI WGS metagenome assembly JAEEGK01 (sample SAMN16246547, study PRJNA631951) | gut metagenome | biome: gut microbiome; feature: rumen; material: SC-attached | host: Bos | place: Iran: Karaj | collected 2018-10 | reverse complement strand
TTATTATTATTATAATTATTATTATTATTATTATAATTATTATTATTATTATTATAATTATTATTATTATTATTATTTATATTTCTATTATTGTTGAATATATTTAAACTTTTTTTAATTGAATTTGTTACTGATTTTCCATCTAAAGATAATTTATTATATTCTTCTTTATCGAATTTTATTTGGTTTTTTGATTCATTTTTTTGAGGATATGAAACATCTACAAATTCTCTTTCATTATATAATTCTTGGTTTCCACCTTTTGATTCTCCATTTATTATTAAACTACCTATATTATTAAATCTTCCTGTTCTATTATTATCAGTACTTCCTGATTTTATTAATGGATTTTTTCCTCTTCCAAAAGTATAATAACTTGGATTTAAATAATCTACATTATTAATATTGTAACTATTTTTATTTAGATTATATTCATTATAATCTATTTGTTGGTTTCCATATCTTGAATTAATATTATTAATATTATTATTATTAATATAATTTTTATTGTTATAATTATTATTATTTTTATTTACATTATTACTACTTTTATTATTTTTTATATTTTTTTTACTTTGATAATTATTCCTATTATAATTACTATTATAATTATCATACATTTGATTCATTTGATTTTCTCTCATACTTCTAATTTGATGAATTTCATTTTCAATAAATATTTGTGTCATAACTCTATTACAATTCATATTAATATTATAAGCATTTTCTCTAGGAGGAAATTTAAATTTATCAGGAATATCAGTAGCTCCATATAAATCATTATTATTACTAATAACATTACTAATACTTTCATATTGTCTAATTCCATCTAATTCATTTTTATTATCTTCATTATCAATATCTCCTAAAATATTTTCATTATCTTCAATTTCAGAATGAGTTTCAATTAATGGAGTTCTCATAGTAAAAATATAACGAACTTTCCCACTCATAGACAAAGAAATATAATCAACACTTCTAAAAGTTAAATCTTTAAAACATTCTGAAACAAAAGATAATATATCAACAGAAAAATTAATCCATTTTCCAATTGGGAAATTTATAATAGGAATTCTACAATGTAACTGATTAATAATAACATCTGAATTATTTGATGAAAAAATTAATCTTCTTTTTACTTTTGTAGTATCACTAATTGAAATTTCTATTGAAAATTGTTTATTACTAAATAAATAAATTTGAAAAACAATAAAAGATTGAAATAAAGCAAGTGATTTATTTGGATTAAATTTATATGAATAAGATCTATTTCCAGGAATTTCCATTTTTGAAAGAGCACCAGTTGCTAATATGTGTTCATAACATTTTATTTGAGGATCAAATATTTTATTGTGTTTTCCTATAAAATGCCATTTTGATAATAAATTTTTATCTGCACTATTAAAAAGTTCTATGCTATTTCCACTTTGATAACAATGTGAAAACATATTTTTATTATTTAGTTTATTAAAATTATTTATTTATTTAATTAAAATTTTCTTAATTTTTAATTAAAGTTGTTTTTTTTAAATTAAATTTTAGTATATAATTTACTATCATTATATAATTTTCCTTCAATTTTAATATTTAATTTATCAAATAAAACTTTTGGTACAAATCTTCCTCCTAAATAATGTTCTCCTTTAAATTCTTTAGAACATAATTTAGGTAATGTTAAACTAATTAAATATTTTGGATTAAAAGTATTATTTATATTTCCTTTATTAATATCATATCCTGAAGGAATATCAACAGAAATAATTTTATCTTCAATTTTATTTAATTTATCAATTATATCTTTAAAAGGTTGTCTAATATCACCATGAAAAGAAAAACCAAAAATAGCATCAATTATAAAATTATATTCATTAAAATCACTATTTAATTCATTTAAAATTTTAATATCATAACTTTGACATTGAGAAACTAATCTTTTATATAATTCATTTTTAGTATTTTGTTTAGGATATAATATATCAATATCATATCCATTTTCTTTTAAATATCTTGATGCAACTAAACCATCTCCTCCATTATTTCCTGGTCCACATATACATAATATTTTTATTTTTTTATTTTCTAATTTTGATATTATTTCATTTATTATTATTGTTGATACAGTTAATCCTGCAATTTCCATTAATTGATCTATTGAATATTGGTATGTTGACATTAATTCTTCATCTACTTTTTTTGATGTTGAATCATCAATATATGGTATTTTATTTTCCATTTTTCAAAGTTATGAAAAAAATTATAAACAATTTCCAAATAAAATAATTAATTGATATAATATAATAATTAATATTTTTATTTTTATAAATATTTTTTTAAATGTCAACTATCAAAAAATTTTTAATTAGTTTAATATTTATTATGAAATAGAAGAAGAAGAATATAATATTGAAAAACTTAAAGATAAGGTTGTAAAATTATAAATGAAGATAGTAATTTTAATTTTATAAATATAAAAAAGATTTGCTCTAATAAATGAACTATTTTTAATAATGAAAAATATAAATTTTAAAAAGAATAAAATAATTATATAAAAAAATAGAATATATTTAAATATTCTTAACTTTATAATTATTATATTCCAATCACCTAATATTACTTTTATTATATTTTTATTTTCTAGTTTAAAAATATATACTTAAACAATAATTTTTATTTAATGATTTTTAAAAAGCTATAATAATTATAATCATTATATCATTTACATAAAATAACTTTTTCAAAAAAAAAATAAATCATATCTACAAAAATAAAAGAAATTATAGCTAAGATTTTTCCTTTTAAATCAAGAAAAAAATAAAAAAATTTCCAAGAAAAAATCCTAAAGAAAAAATTTAAACAGTAAAAGAATTCTCATCAAAAATTTCATTTTTTTTTAAATTCTGAATATATTTAATCAAATTTTTATTATTTTGTCTTAAAAACTTAAAAAACTTCATTTGTTCAGGTTTTAAATAATCTTTAAATTCCCAAGTTCCATTTAACTTATTAACTTTTCTCCCATCTTTATACAAACCTGCTTTCATAACATTATCAATAATTTTAATACCAACACCATGTTGTTTTCCATTTTCCCAAAATCCAATATAACAAGAAACTTTATCAAAATTCCAAATATAAATTCCAAAACCATCTTTATTTCCTTCTTTATAATAACCACAATAATATTCAGCATCACCCCATAAAAATTCACCAAAACCATCCATTAAATTATCTTTAAATTCTCCAACATAAATTGAATCATTTGAATATTTCATTAAACCATATCCATTTAATTTATTATCTTTCCATTCACCTATACATAATGTACTATCTGGCCATCTATATAAACCAATACCATTTTTTTCACTTTTTAAAAATTCTCCTTGATAAAAATTATCATCTTCCCATATTTCCATACCAATTCCATTTATATTATTTTTATCCCAGGAATCACTTTCTAATTTTAAATTGTCTTTTATGTAATAACCATATCCATTTGGTATATTATCTATGTAATAACCGTAAAATATTGAGTTTTCATTTTGAGTATCTCTAAAAATACCATAACCATTTATTTTTGAATTTTGAAATGTTGATTTTATTATACTTCCATCATCCCATTTTATTATTCCAAAACCTGATTTTTTTTTATTTATATCTCGATTTCCTTTATATGAATAATTTTTTTTTTTATATAAGAAATATCCTTTTGTTTCTCTACTTATATCAATTGAATCTATTTTTGAATAAAAACTTTCTGATGATATTTGATGAGTATTTATTAATATTGCTCTTGAATTATATCTATCTGTTAAATATATATTAAAAGGTTCTACACTTACTTTCATATCATTATTTTCTTCATTATCACAATCAGATTCATTATTGTTTATTTGACTTATTGTTCTTGATATTTTATTATTTTTTTTTTGTAAATCTTCATTTTCATTTATTTTCTTATTTTTTAATAATAAATTATGTTGAAATTGTCTTTGAATTTTACATATGTTTTCATCAATTAATTCTTTTGTTATTACCATTTCTTTATCATAATATGTTTCTGGAATTTTTATTAAATTTACTTGTTTTAAATTTTTATTTGATACTGTTTTACTTATTGCTGCTGTTGAATATGCTGTTATTTTTTCTTCATTTGTTGTTTTTAATATTGTTTTATGACTTATTGGATTATTTTTTGAATTTAAAATATTGGAATTGATATTTGAAATTAAAGTTGGTACTTTATTTAATTCTTGTTGATTATTACTTATGAAAATTACTCCATTTTTATTTTCTATATCTATTCCAGGAACATTTTTATAACAACAATAATCACAATTATTCACTTTGTTACCCATTTTTTTATTTTTATTTTTTTATTTACAATAATAGATTAACAAATAATATTTAAATTTTATATTAATTATTTTTTTTTTAGTTTATTTATTTATATGAGAATATTTGTCTAATTGATCTCTTAATATTATTACTTCTTCTGCTAATTGTGAGCACATATGTAAATAATGTGTTGCTGTTTTTTTTGTTTCGTTTCTTGTATTTTCTAATGCTTGTATTTTTTTTGTATATTCGTCTTTTTTCATATTTTTTAAATTTTTTCTTAATGTTGTTATGTCATTTTGTAATTTCCCTTTTTCATTTTCTAATTGTTCTATTTCATCCTTTAAACTTTTAATTAATGTTACATTATTTGAATTTAAATCATTTTTATTTAATTTATTTTGGTTAAATTGTTTGTAATATTCATTTAATGAATCATTTCCTTTCATTTTAAATAAAAATTTATTTATTAATAAAATATGAATTCTTTTTCCATGGAAAATATAATTGATTCAAATATTAATATGACTTATTCAATAATTATTATATTATTGGAAAAATTAAATTTATATTCTATTTATGATATTTCTGAATTATATGAAATTAATAAGATTACACAGATTTGTACACAAATTAATGAAAATTTTTTTAAAGATTATAAGAAAGAAAATAAAAATGAAATTTTCAATTTTATTATTCAAATAATTAATAATTTATTAAAAAGAGGGTTAAAAATAACAAAACAAATTGAAAAATTTAAAAATGAAAAAGAAGATTCACCATATTTATATTCATTATTATTTGATTTCTTATTATTATATATAATATTTGAAGAAAAAACAAAAAATGATATAGAAAAGATTTTTTATTTAGATAATAAACAACAATATTATCTTTGTCAAAAGATAGTAGAATATATTAATTTAGAAAATTCTCCAATAAAAAAAATATTAGGATTGCATACAAGAATAAATATATTAGAAAGTAAAGTAAGAAATTATATTGAAAAAGAAAAAAAAATAAATGAACAAATAAACAAATTAGAAATCGAATTAAAAAATAAAGAATTAAATACTCAAATTCAATATAATGAAAATTCTTCAATGAATATAAGTGAAAATATTCAATTTAATCCAAAAAAATTTTCAATGAATGATGAGAGAAAAAATTCAGAAGATATATTAAAGGATTTAAAAGATTTATCAATAATAAAAAATAATAACATTAAATTAGATGATCAAGAATATTGTCAAATAATATTAAAAAAAGATTATATAATATCACAATTACAATCTCAATTAGAGAATTTTGAAGAAATAAAACAACCAGAAAATGAAAATGAAGAAAATGAAAATGAAAATGAACAAATTTTAGCAGATTTAGAAGAAGAACTTGAATTTTATAAAAAAGAAAATGATGATTATAAAAAAAAATATGAATTTGAGTTTGAATTAGTCGCTAGTGCATTATATAATACAGGAGTACAATTTTTAATGTTTAAAGAACAAATAAATAGTATGGGAGAAGAAAATTTTATAAAAAAACATAAACATTCATTGATTTAATTTTCATTTTTTTTTTAAATGATATTATTTTCTTTTTATTTTTACTATTTTTATATCTTTACCTAATTTTTATTTTTAATAAATTTTAATTTCCTTATTTAAAAAAAAAAGCAAACAAATACCAAAAAAAAATAAAAAAAATCCAAAAAAATAAAAAAAAATAATAATTTACTTTCCCTCAAATTTTTGAATAAGCTTCCTTTAATTTTTCTTCTAATTCCTTAACACACTGATCTAAATTTTTATTGACAACCTTATAATTAAAAAAAGGAGCTTCATTAATTTTTCTTAATTCTTCCTTAGCAATATTTAATCTTCCTTGAATAACATCTTCTTTTTCAGTTCCTCTTCCTTTTAATCTCTTTTCTAATTCTTCTTCAGAAGGAGGAAGAATAGCAACATAAACAGCAGGAATATTTAATTTATATACTGAATTAGCACCATTAATATCAATAATAACATACATTATTTTATCTAATGTTTGTGCTTTTTCTAATTCCATTTTTGATAAACCATAATAATTGTTATTATATAAATTATTTTCTACTAATTTATTTTCTTTTTGTAATTGAAGGAATTCATCTTTACTAACATAATAGTAATTTACTCCTTCTTTTTCACCTGGACGAATTTGCCTTGTTGTATGTGTTGTACCTTTTTTAAATGAATTTGGATATTTTTCAAATATTTTTTGCATTACTGTGTCTTTTCCTACTCCTGATGGACCTACTACTACTAATACTTTTTTATTTGCTCCTTCTTTAAATATTTCTTCAGAATTATTATTTGAGGGAAAACATCCCATCATTTTTTTTATTTTTTGTTTTTTTTTTTTTTAATATATTTTTATTATTTTATATTTATTTTAGATTTTTTTAATTTGGTTTTTTTTTAATTTTTTTTTCTTCTTAAAGGAGTTTTTTATTTTTTTTCTTCTTTACTTATTAATAAATAATTTCAATAAAAATGTATTTTCAAATTAAATTAAAAAATAAAAAAAATGAACTTTGACCTTCAAAATAATAAAACTTCACAAAAAAAGCAAAAATTATTACAATTAAATTCCCCTCAATCAAAGATTAAAAACGATTTATTTGACTTTTTTCTAAAAACTCCAGATTCAAACTACTCAAAAGAATATTCTCCATATATAATTAAAAATAGAAATTATTCAAATTCAGTATTTAAAACCCAGAATACTTTAACTGACATTAAAGTTCAATCAAATAAAATATATTCTCCTTCACCAAAAGAATCTAAAACAGAAAAATTAAGTGATAGATTTATTCCAATGAATTCCCGCCTTAATTTAATGGAAAAATTTAATTTAGCAAAAAAATTCTCATTAGAATTTGATGAAAATACAAATAATTCAAATATAACAACAACAGAAAAAAATCCAAATTATATTTATAATGAAATCCTAAAGCAAAATGTTTTAAATGAAAATTCCTTTTCTTTAAACCCAGAATATTCCTCATCATCAAATAATTTATCATCATCAATATCTATAATAAAAAAAAATATATTTTCTTTTAAATCAGAACAAAAACCAAAAGAGAATTTTTATTCAATATTAAACAATCAAAAAGAAAACGAAAATAACACCTCACGTAAAATAGCACAAAAACCATTTAAAATTCTCCCAGCACCAAATTTACTAGATGACTTTTATTTAAATCTTCTAGATTGGTCATCAAATAATGATATAGCAGTAGCATTAGGTAATTCAGTTCATTTATGGTGTATGAATCAAACAAGTGAGAGTATACTTTTCACATATGATTCACCTGAAAAATATATATCATCTTTAATATTCTCAAATGATTCATCAATTCTTGCAGTTGGAACAAGTGAAGGAACAATAGAATTATATGACTTAAATAAAAATATGCAAATATCAACATTTGCTTCTCATAAATCTCGTGTTGGTGTAGTAGCATGGAATCAAAATTTAATATCATCAGGTTCAAAAGATTATTCAATAGTAACAAGAGATACAAGAATGAATAATAGCCACTCATATAATAATGTAGCAAAATTATTAGGACATACACAAGAAGTTTGTGGATTAAAATGGAGTTTTGATGGTAGTCAATTAGCTTCTGGTGGTAATGATAATAAATTAATGATATGGACTCTTCATTCAAGAATTCCTTTAATGGCATGTCAAAGTCATCAAGCTGCAGTTAAAGCTATTGCATGGTCACCTCATCAAAGTAATATTTTAGTTTCTGGAGGAGGAACTGCTGATCGAACTATTAGATTTTGGAATACTAGTATTATGAGAATGGAAAGTGTTATTGATACTGGAAGTCAAGTTTGTAATTTGGTTTTTAGTAAAACTTGTAGTGAATTTGTTAGTACTCATGGTTTTAGTTTGAATCAAATTATTGTTTGGAAATATCCTAGTTTAAAAAAAGTTACTACACTTACTGGACATAAACATAGAGTTCTTTATCTTGGGATTAGTCCTGATGGTCAAAGTATTGTTACAGCTGCTGGAGATGAAACTATGAGGTTTTGGAATTTGTTTCCTCCTTTTAAAAGTGGTGAAATGAGTGGGTTGTTTCCTAGTAATCAAGATATTCGTTAACGATTTTTTAGATTTAGTTTTTTATATATATGTAATAAAATTGATTTTTAGATATTATTATTAATAAATATTATTAATAAATAATTTTTTTTTCAAGAAATTAAAAATTCTATAATTTGGGAATATAAATTAAAAAATAAGGTAATAATATTAATTGATATATATAAATAAATATTTAATGGTAAAAAAAATTAATTAAATATTGAATTTTAATTTCTTTTAAAAATATTTTTCTATATTGTAATGTAATTAAAAAGACTTAAAAAAGTTATTGAAATAAAATATCATAAACAAAAGAAAAGATTGAAGAATAAATAATTTCATTAAATAAAATGAAAATTATTGAAATTAAGGGATATACATGTGAAATATTTTTAATGATTTAAAAAAAAAATTAATATAAATATTAAAATTAAGTATATATTATACTTTTTTATTCAATAAATTATTATTTTTATAGATAATTATTATTATTGATAAAATTCAAAATGATTTTTATTCAGAATATATTTAAGTAAAATAGGTTTACTTTAAATTTAGATATAATAATAAAATTAAAAAAATAATATATTAATATTAGAATTTATCTTTAAAAAATAAAATAATAAACACACTAATAAATTGTAGATTTATATTTATTATAAATGAAACATTAATTATATTTTTAAATCAAGATAAACAAATAAATATTTTATATTTCTTCATATTCATTTTTTCCAATTGATTCACTCATGCATCTTCTATTATCAGATAATAATGAATGAGTTTGATATCTCATTGAATTAGGAGAATAATTTTTATAATTTTTTTCTTCAATTTCATTATATGTTTCAATAATATCTTTATATTTATTTAATAAATAATTTGTATATATTGAAGGCTTTGGACCAGAATTAATTAATTGTATTTTTGAAATTAAAGGATTATTTATTTCTAATTTTTGTTTTTTTATATTTTTATTTTTCTTAAAAAATAATTTTAAATAGTTCACATAAGAATAATTTTCTTGTTTTTTTATATTACTTATAGTTTTTCTATTATTTTCTTTTGAATTTAATGTGTTTTTATTTAAATTTTTATTTTTTTTTGTTAACATTTTACTATGTGACAATGATGACTTATTTGTTGAATCTTCTTTATATGAATGATTTATTTCGTTTTTTTTTGAATTATTTTTTATTAATATAGTACTATTACAACTTCTCATTTTTTTAATTGGAATATCTTTATAATTTAATTTTGAGAGTTTTGTCTGTGTTAAAGAAACATTTTTAGAAAAGTAATTTGATTTATTATCTGAAAGAAATAATTTTGATGAGTTAATTTTTTTATAATTTGGAATAATCTCTACATTTCTTTTGTTTTGTTTATTTAATAATTCATTTTTTCTCTTTTTTAAATTAATTATTGAAAAATTATCTTGTTTTTCAATATTATATTTTAAAAAGATATATTTTGTTTTTAATTTTGGTAATGAACAAATTTTATCTAAAAAATTTCTTATTTCAATATTAAATTTTGTTTTATTTTGTTTTAATACATTATCATAATTCATAGTATTTTTTAATAATTTTGTTAATTGAAAAGAAAATTGAATTACTTTATTTAAAATATTAAAAAAATCATCTGTAAAATTATCAAAATAACCAAAAGCTTTTAATCTTATTTGTTCACTTTTTTTAATTTCATTTATTAAATTAGAAACAATTAAATAATCACTTTGTTTAAATATCTTACAATTATTATTTTTCATACAACCATAAGACATAATTAACTAAATTCCTAAAAAAAATTAAAAAAAAAAAAAATACATTCAAAAAAAAAAAAAAATAAAAAAAAATAAAAATATCTACAAAATAAAACCCATTAAACCACTTATTATAATTAAATATAAACCATTAAAAAAAAAAATGGAAGACGAAGAAAACAATCAAATAGAAGAACGAGCAATAGACAAATATGGTTTTAATTCATTAAAACCAGAAAAAGAATTATTAAAACATCAAGAATGTGCAGCATCAAAAGGAAATTTATACGACGGAGCATTTTATTTATGTTCCGCAGTAGAAGCAAAAGATTTTACAATTTGTGCTCATTGTGCAAAAAATTGTCATAAAGGACATAAACATAAAAAAATACCAAAAGCAGATAATTTAAAATGTAAATGTGCTGCAAATGGGCATGAATTTAAATTAAAATTAAATAAAAAAAATGAATGTTTTTATCAAACTTTTTTTAATTATGCTCCTAATTTTGGTTATTTTTATTTAGGTAAACCTGAAAATAAAAAAACTTATTGTGCCGTTTGTGCTAATTATTGTCGTGTTGAAACTCCAATGGAAAGAAATATGAAATCTCAAGTTAAAAATGAAGAAGATAAAAAATGTATTTGTCCTTTACATAAAACTGAAAGTGCTTTAGATTTAAAAAATGATTTTATGGAACATAGAAGATTTACTACTCAATTAAAAAATTTTAGTTATAATTTATTTTTTAAAAGTCAAATTATTAATGAATTAACTAAAGAAACTTTAATTAATGCTTTGAAAGATTGTCAAACTAAAAGTCAAAGTTATCCACTTGCGCCTAAAGATTTTTTAGAAAATCAAGATATTGAAGCTGTTGTTGAATTATTTTATATTTTTTCTATGTATTTTAGAAATAAATATTTTTATTTATTAGAAGATATTTTTGATGAAGCACAAATTGAAGAATGTTTTAATATTATTAAATTTAGTACTATTGAAGGAATGGATAATTTTTTTCAAAGAAATAAAAATCAAATTTATTTAGCTAATATGCTTTTTTCTATTGATGTTAGACATTATCATATTAAAAATGGAAATAAATATAATATTTTAACTATTCAAAATATGAATGTTCAACAAAGAAAAAAATTCATTCATGATTTTAGAGTTAATTCTACTATTAGAGGAAGACATGAAAAAATTATTCAAGGTATGTTAAAATGTTATGAAAAATTAATTAATGAATATTTTTCAAATAAGGAAATTATGACTAAAATTAGAACTGTAATTTTACCTTTAATGTTAAAAGCTTTTAAATATGTTATTAAATATAATATGATTTCTGATGAAAATGCAGAAAGATTTTTTATGGTATTAAATGAAACTATTCAAATTAATAATGAATTTAAAGGAAATATGGATCTTGATGATGAAATGTTAGAACAAAATAAACAAACTAAAAAACAAAGTATTTTACAAAATGCATATGAACCATTACCTTTTAATTATGTTGAAAAAATTGAAGTTATTGAATCAATTGAAGTAGAAAATCAAAATGAAAATAAAGGAAAACAAAATGATAGACCAAAAAGACAAGATTCATTTGTTTTTGAAAGACTAACATATTCATTAATTATGAAATCAATATTTTATTATTTATTATATCAAAATGATAGATTAGTTCTTGAACAATTAGACAATGAAAGTAAAGATTTTGAATTTATTATAAATTCAGATAGAAAAATATTTCAAATTATTCAAAGTGCATTTTATACAACTTTAGGACAATATGATTCATTTATTGAAAGATTATCATTAGAAGAAAAAGAAAATTTTCATACTATTACAAATTGTGTAATGAGATTAATGTGTGCTAAACATAATAATTTTTATGTTAAATCATTAAGAAATTTAAAATTAATTTCAAATGAAAAAACAAATATAGATGAAACAATGTTAAAAGATATTAAAAGTAAAATTAATAGATTACATGCATATTCAAGATATTTTAATATTTATAGAATGGATTTTCAAACACATGCAATTGAAGGAAATAAATTATTTAAAGATTTAGAAAATTATTTAAGAAGTGATATTCAATATATTGAATTAGATAAAAAATATGAAATGTTTCTTAAAGAAAAATCAGAAAATGAAATGAAAAAATTAAAAGAAATTCAAGAAGTATTAAATCAAACTCAGTTAATTACAGTTTTAGATGAATATATTTCAATAAATGGAAGTGGTAGTACTTTATATTTATTTAATTCTACTTCAGCAGATGAAGTTATTCCAGATGGTCATAGAAGGAAATTTATTCTTAAATTATTATATTTATATATGATTTATGAACCACAAAATGCAACTTTAGTTATGAATATTTCTGCTAGAAGTATGTGTTCTTTCTTTATTTTTATTTATAATGATTTCTTTGATTTTCTTGAAAGATTAATTGAAGTTATGTTTAGTACTGAATATTATTATGCTAATTATAATTTCTTTATTAAAATTGGAAAAGAAATTAAAAGAGTTATGTTTTCTTATTTTATTGGTAATGATTTTGCTTCTGTTTTTACTAGATATATTAAAATATATCATCAAATATTAATTAAAATTAAAGATAATAATACACAAATTATTGAATTTATTCCTTTATTTTCAGATATTGTTAAATTAGAAACTAATAATGAAGAGAATAATGCACCTTCATTAATGATAAAAGATTTCTTGGAACATCCTGATCAACAACAATCAGTTAATAAAACAGACAAAACTTATGTTGAAAATTTATTTATAAGTTATATTGATTTTATGGGAACTTTATATTCAACTGAAGTAAGTAAATATATGAGTGATATAAGAATTTCTGATAATATAACTTATAATAATATTGTAGATTTATATATTTCAAAAATTCAAGATGGAAATTATGAATTTAATCCAAAATTATTATATCCTATTTTAAAATATTATATTAATATTTCACTTCCTTTTAAATTAAATTTGGTCTGTTCAATAGATATTTTAAGAGATTTATTATCTGATTTAAATTTACCTTCTGAACAAGAAAATACTACTAATATTTTAAAATTAAATGAAAATAAATATGTTGAATATATTAATAAATATGTAGATTTAATAAAAATAAGAAGAATGAATGCTGTGATTAATCCTATATCAATAAGAGAAATTTCAGTAGAAATTGATAAACAAATAAAAAAATTTTTTGAAATTGTTAAATTTATGGATAATATATTTATACAATTTGAAGATATATTTAATTATTATATTCATCATAAAAATCAATTTTCTTCAATTTTATCATTGAAAGTAATTTTATATAAATTCTTTGATGATATATGTGTAAGAAGTACATATTACTTAATGAAAATATTAGAAATCTACAGTCCATATTTACAAGCAGAAAAATTTGATCCTGTATTTAAATTAATATTCCATTTTATTCAAATTACATTATTATTCTATGATAAAATAGATTCATTTTATTGTAGAGAAAGAAGTCATGAAGAATTTAGTAAAACAGTAAATTTAAAAAATTATGAAAGATTAACAATATATCCTTCATTATCAAAAGAGGAGTATTTAAAATTAAAAGATCTATTTTTAAAAATGCAAGAAGTAAAATATTATTCAGTAATTAAATATATGGGAATATTTAATGATGTATTAGGAGTAATAACAAAACCACAAGATGAAGAAGAAGAAAAAGAAGAAGAAAATAAACATTTCAAATATATAGATTCATTAATTGAAAAATATAAAGAAATACTTCAAAGTAATAATAAATTTACTGATTTTGAAAATAGTCAAAATATAACTGCACCAATTGATACAAAATTCTTTCGTTTATTTAAAAATGATTTTGTATCATCTTTTGATTTAACAAGAATTAAACATTTAACATTTTTTATAAGTATAATGGAAGGAATAACTGATGTTGCTTATTCAAAAGATCAAAGTGAAAAAGATAAATTATCATCTGCTTTACAAAGAATTGCAAATGAAACTGATGCTAATAATTTAATAATGGTTATGACATTTAGTTGTGTTAATGAAGTTTTAAATAATTTTATTTTAAGAACAGAAAAAAAAAGTTCTAAAAAATCATTTCATTGTTTTTTAAATAAAAAAATAACAAGATTTTTCCAAATTTTATGTGAAGGAAATAATTTAGCAATGAAAAAATATTTATTTGAATTTATAGGAAGTGTAACTGAACCTCCTCTTTTTTCAAATTTTAAGTATCAACATATTTCAATAACAGAAAATATAAGTTCAGATGAAGTAAAACAAATACATGAAGATTTAAGTAGAAAAGATGCATTTAATAAAGGAAAAAAATTAAATTTAAATGTATTAAATAAAGATAAAGATACTAAATCAGATAATGAAAGTTCATATAGTAAAAGTGCAGTCGGAAAAAAAAGAGGAAGTATTGCAAATACAATTGATAGTTTTGATGAACAAGGACAAATTAATTCTCGTTTATTAAGTTTCTTTAATATAATAAGTAATAATATGAAATTATTACTTTTGATTTTTAATAAAGAAATAATTAGAATTTTACCTCCTTTATTTAAAAATAATAAAGAGAAATTATATAAAGGTTGTATTGAAATGTTTGGTGGTTATAAAGATTTAATGATTGAAATGATTCAAGGACATAGATTTTATGAAGATATTTTTTCTAAAAGTGAAATTAAAGAATTACAAGGTGAAGGTTCTTCATTTTATCATTTATGTTCTTCAATATCAGTTTATAATAAAGATGATGCCTTAGCATATGATTCATTTACTGAAGGAATTAAATTAGATTTTTTACAAATTATACAAAATATTGTTTGTCAAGATTATTTATTTGATTTAAATAAACCAAATTTCCTTTTTGAATATATGGATATTAATAGAATGCAAATATTAGTTGGTTTATATATGGTTCATGTTTATTATCATTTTGTAGAAAATAAAATTTTAGAAAGTGCACAAAGTGATAAATTAGATAAATTAAATTTAAGTAAAAATACTTTAGATGAACTTGTTAAAAAATATCGTAGAAAAGCAGAAATGAAAAATGATTCATATTTAAAAATGGCATATCAATTATTTTTAATATTAACAAATTTAAAAGAAAGATATCAATTAAATGAATTAAATGATTTCTTTTCATTAAAAAATCAAAATTTCAAAGAAGAAGAAGAAGCAAAAAATATAGTAGCTGAAAATGAAATAAATAATAAATTTGATACAAGAGAAAATGAAGGAATTCCGACTAGAATGTCAAGTATTAATTTAAGTGGTATTAGAAAAACAGATACTCAATTTGGTTCTCAAATTAATTTAGAAAAAATAGATGGTAATGAAGAAAAAGAAATTAGAATTAGTCCTGAAGATTATAGAGAAGAAATTTTATTAGGAATTAAATTTTTATCACAAATATTAAAAAAAGTTGAAATTTTCAGACAAATTCCTTTAGTTGATGGTGGATTTGAGGAGAAAACATATTCTGTTTATTTTCAAGAAATTCCTGAAACAAGTTTAATTGATAATACAAGTATTGAGAGATTAAATCAAAGTGCAGATCGTACAAATAGAATAACAAAATTAAGAAGTATTCTAAATATGTTACCTGATTATTTACATGAAATTGATTATAAATTTAAAAATTATCAAGATACAAAATATGAATTTTTATTTGATTTCGATTTTAATTATGCAGATATATTTAATTGCTTAGTTTGTTTATTCCTTAATATAATGTTCATATATTGTTTAAACACTCCAAATATAATTTTCTATCGTTACCTAATAAACATATTAGAAGCATCTTTAGTAGGAATAAACTTATTTTTCATTGCATTATTCGTATTTACAAAATATCCTTTATATAAAAGTTTACTATCAGTAAAATTATCAAAAGAATTAGAAAATAAAGATTTAATGTATTATTTCCGAGTTTATATATGGGATTCACTTTTATACAATAAAGAAACATCATTAATAAATTTAGTAATATTTGCAGGAATCTTAGTAATAATGTCACAATATGATGCACTCTTCATAGGAATTCAAGTAATAATAATATCAAAATTCGTACCAACAATTCAAGATATATTATATGCATTTTACAGTAGAGCAGATCAATTAATGTCAATGATATTCTTCCTAGCAATTTTAATGCATGCATTTGCAACATATGATTACAATTTCCTAAAAGAAGAATTTGCCTTAACACAAGAAGATGGAACAGTTCTTCATGCATGTTCAACATTATTAGAATGTTACATAACATTATTTAATAATGGTGTACGTAGTGGAGGTGGTATTGCTGATATTTTACCAGAAAGAGATTTTCATACATTTTTATATTTTGAAAGATATATTCATGATATGATATTTTTCGTAGCAGTTATTTTAATGTTAATGAATATGATTAATGGTGTTATTGTTTCTGCATTTGGACAAATTAGAGAAGAGACAACTGCACTTGAAGATGATGTTAAGAATGTTTGTTTTATTTGTGGTGCAAGGAGAGATGATTTAGAAGAGGAAAAAATTGATTATGATGAACATATTAGAAAACATAATTTAAAAACTTATGTTAGATATTTAATTAGTTTAATTTTGACTGAACAAAGTGATATGAATGAAGATCAGTATTATATTAATAATTGTTTACAAAGTGATAATGTTGATTTCTTCCCTAAACATGTTTCTACTAATGAGGATAGTGAAGAAGAAGATGAAGATGAAGATTAAAAATGTTTCTTCTTTCTTTTTTTTTTGATTTGATTTAAAAAAAATGTTTTTTTGTTTATGTTATTATTTGTTTTTTATTGTTTTTAATTGAATTTTTTATTATTTTTAAAAATAAAATTTTTAAAATTTGGTTTTTTTTTTATTATTTATTTTTAAAATAATAAAGAAATACTAATAAGGGATATAAATAGATTAAAAATTATTTAATTAGGAGATATTAAATATACTTAAAAAAAATAAAAAAATTAAGCGTTTAATATGACTAGAATTTTTAAATTTTGAAAAAAATGTAAATCTAATTAAATTAAATATAAATTTTAAATATCCAATAATTATATTTAAAATGTCAACAAGAAAAAAAGAGGAAACTCCAGATTCAGAAAACTTAAAAGAACTTTTATCAAAAACAATTAAAAACACATCAAATACATTTGTTCTTTCCATAATAACAAGAATAGTAAATTTATCATGTAACATAATAATAATGAGAAACATAACAAAAAATTCATTTGGTATAGTAAAAGTTTATTTTGAATTTGCATTTCAATTAATGTGTTCATTCCCAAGAGAAGTAATAAGAAAAACAGCACAAAAGTTTATACCAGACAGTGACAAAGAAAAAGAGAAAAAAAAATATGATATAATCCTTACATTATATTCCTTAGTAATAATAGGAATGGGAATTTTTGCATTTTTTTTATTTTTCGCATTTTTATATTTTGGAGGTGAAAAATTAACAAAAAATAAAACTCAATTATTAATATATATAATAAGTGGTTTTTTCGAATTAGGAGCAGAACCAATAATAATTTATATGAATTTACATTTAGAAAATAAACAACTTGCAATTACAATTGGAAATTTTGGAAGAGTTATTTCTAATATGATTTTAGCAGGTGGTTTAAATTTAGATATGTGGTCATTTACTTTAAGTCGTGTTATTGGATCTGGTTTATATTCTAGTTATTTATATTCTTTAGGGATTTTTAAATATAAAATTAATTTAGGAAAATTATTTTTACCTAATTTAAAAGCTTTGTTATTTAATGATAAAATTGATGGAATTGAATTAGGTCCTGCTAAAGATATTTTATTTTCTTTTGTTAAAGTTACTTCTTTAAAAATGATTTTACAACATTGTGAAAAGACTATTTTAAGTTTTGTTTTACATCAAAGTGATGAAGAAAAAGGAGAATATTCTTTTGTTATTGAAAATTTCTCATTTTTTACTAGATTTTTATTAGAACCAATAAATGACACATTTTATAATTTAATAAACAAAGTAAAAAATTACAAATCAAAAAATCCAAATACAAACAATAAAAATTTACTAAGTACAATATTAAAAATATTCATTAAAATATTATTAATTTTTGGAACAATATTAATATCATATTATTTTTTAGCAGGAAGAGAATTTGTAGAATATGTTTATTCTTCAAAATGGTCAACTCCTTCAACAGAAAGAATAGGAAGATTTCAAGCAATTTATATAGCAATTTTTTCTATTAATGGAATTGTTGAAGCTTATGCAAATGCAACTAATAATACTCAACAAATGAATTCATATAATTTTCTTATGATTATTAATTCAGTTTTACTTGTTTTATTTATGGCAGTTTTTTCAAGAATTGATATTTCTGGTTTAATTATTGCTAATTCTTTATGTATGTTTATTAGAATTTTTGGAAATTTGTATATTATTTTTAAAGGAGATGATAAAGAAAAAGATAAAAATTCTATTTTTAATATTGGTTATTTTATTAAGGAATTATATTTAAGTTTTATGAGTATTGTTGTAACTGTTACTTGTGTTGTTTTAGGATTTATTATTAGAGGATATTTTAACTATCAAAAATTAGGTGTTTCTCTCTTTTGTTATGGGATTTTGATTGCTATGAATATTTTTGCTATTTATCTATTTGAAAAAGATAAAATTAAATTTGAATATGGTAAAATTAAAGATGAGTAATTTAAAAAAAATAATTCATTTGTTTTTAAAAAAATAACATATATTTAATTATTTAATGAAATTTTTTAAAATATTTTTTAATATTTTAATGTTATATATATACTTTTATATTATTATAATAAATTTATTCAATAAAATTGGATTAAAGAATAAATAAATGGGATGTGTTTGTACACCTCAAAAAATAAATTATTCAGAAATAAAAGTAAATAATAATAATAATATAATTTCTGATTCGAAAAATCTAATAGACAATTCAACATCTGAAAATCCAACATTTAAAGAAGAATTAAAGAATAAATTTTGTCATGAAAAATTATCAAAAATACAGAAATTAAAAAACAACTTAAATATAAATGAAATAGAAGAAAAATTAAAACATAAATACGATTATTTATTTAATTATCCAGAATTAGAAGAAGAAGTAGGAGAAGGATTAAAAAAAATAAAAGGTTATATTAGTACAAAAAGTTTATTTGAAATAAAAGATGAAAGAGAAAAATTTTGGGAAAGCCAAAAAGAAGGAGATATAAAAATATGGAATGAATTAAGAAATATATGTGATGATGAATCAATAACAGATGAAGAAATAAAAGAAAAATTAGATTCTTTAGAAGTAATTCCATTATATGATTCTATAAATATTTGTATTGATATAAATAAAAATGTTTATGAAATACCTAATTATTGTATACAGAATCCATCTGAATATAATTTAGCTATTCAATCTGATCATGATAGACCATCTCAAGATGATATTGATGTTAATGTTTCTTATTTAAAAAAAAATTTTTCTATTAAAATGTCAAATGTTGACACTATTTTAGATGTTAAAGCTGAAATTTTAAATATGGATGAATTTAAAAAAGTTGAAGATAATTGTATTTCTTTATTTTATCAGGAAAAGGAATTAGATGATAATAAAGAAATTTGGAATTATAATATTAATAATGATTCTACTATAAAGTTAATAGTTAAAGATAATAAATGATTTTTAGGGAAAAATAAAATATTGTATTATTTTATTTTGTTTTTTCATTAATTGTAATTGAAAATATTTTATATGTATATTTTATTCAATATTATGAAATTTTAATTGTAATTTTGAAAAATTATTAATTTTTTTTTAAATTATTTAAATAAATAATTATTTTTCCATGTTTTTTATTAATACTTCAATACTATCACATTATAAACAAATAGGAAATGAATATTTAGTCGTTATAAAGATTTTACCTAATTTTAATTTTTTATTAAGTTAAAAAATGTTTTTATTACTCAAATAAAAAAAAAATGATTTAAAACCCTATTAAATAAAAATTATAAAAAAATAAATATTATTCTCAAATATAATAAATTGGATTTCAAAAAAATCTTTTTATAATAATGAAAAATGAGTCAATAGAAGAACAAGATTTAAATTCTACAATAAGTGAACAAATTCCATCGACACATGAATGTGATTTAAATAATACTTCAAAAGAAGGAAAAATTGAAAAATTATTACAAATGAAAAGATATGGAAAAGAGAAGAAAAATGAAAAATATCAAAAAGGACATAGAAGGAATCCACATACAAAATTCAGTTTAGATAATGTAAAAATAAAATTATTTTCACATTTTTGTAATTATATTATCAATTTTATAAATGATTATATTAAAAAAATTTTCGCTTATCAAAAAAGGAAATTAAGAAGAATTAAATATAGGATTAAACAAAAAATTTTTAGAGATTCACTTTTTAATCTAATGAATATGACAATTGAAGAATTTTGCAATTTAGAAATTTCAGACAAATATAAAAAAGAAACAGATCAAAATTCAGTTAATTTTCAAATAATAAAACAATATCTAGATCAAGAATTTATTAATATAAAATTGCTAGATTTTTATAAATTGTTTTATTTAGAAAACAATCCAATTAGAGTAGAAAAAATTAAAAATGATTATGGATTAACTGATAAAACTGAAAATTTTAAATCTCTTTATCTAGAACAAGATGAAGAAGAAATGCGTTTACAATTATATAAAGCATCAAATCATTTTATTCATGTTAAAGAAAAATTAAATAAAAAAATAAATTCAAAAAAAAAACAAGAAGAAAAAAAACAACAAATTGAAAAAGAGAATAATATTTTGTTTGATTATGATGAAAATATTAATGAAGAGACTTGTTTGAAATCTTTCATGAAGTTCATATAATAAAAAAAAGGGGGAATAAAAAATTAATTTATTTTATTAAGATATATTTTAATTAATCAATATAGGTAATATGAGGGTTAATAATATTTAATATATTTTAATTAATTTATTATGAATTATTTTTTTTTTCATTTTTTTATTTATCAAAAAAATAAAAATGATTATATTTTATTACTATATAAAAATTAAAATTAAAATAAAATAATTATTAATTGTTAAAATATAAAACATTCACAATTTTTATCATTTCCATTTTCATAAATAAGCATAGTAGTTTTTAATTTATTTATTAAAGATTTACTATCTTCTTTTAATTTATTCATTATTCTCTCAATATGACCAACTTTCTCAATAAATAATTCTTTTTCTATTGTTTCATTATTTAATGGTTGTTTAGATTCCATTTGAATTAAAAGTAAATCTGTACTATAATATCCTGCATTAATAAAATTTTCTAAATAATTTTCTAATTTTATTCCCTTTAACCAATTTTTTAATTGTAAAATATATTTATCTTCTTTTATTTTATTATTATTTATTTCTTTAATTATATAAAAAACTCCTTTTGGTAAATTAAATTGGAAATTTTTTGCAAGTTCTTGTATTTTTATTAATATTCTTGCCCTATCACCTGGTAATTTAATTCCTATTTGTTTTAAATTTTTATCACTTATTCCTAATCCTTTTTTAGTTTGAGCTATTATTAATTGAATATCATCAAAACCGTTATTATTAAAATTTGAATAATATTTTTCTAATCCAATATTTGAAAGAAAAAGTAATAAATTATTTTTTTCTTTTTTATTTTCATTTATATTATCATTATTTAATTTTTTATTACTGTTCATTCTATTTATTTGTAATGTATTTAAAGCATTTTTAAAATTTGCATTTTTTTGTTCTTTATCTTTTAAAAGTTCTTCAATACTAAAATTTGCTTTTATACTATCATTTGTTTTCATATGAGAAAATAAATCTTTTTTATCTATTTCATTATCTGAATCTATTATATTTATATTTTCATTTGAATAATTTATTGGATTTTTATTTATATTTGTTTTACTTTTTCTAACTATTGGATTCTCCTCAATAAATTCAAATTCATTTATTGCTATTATATTATTTTGTTCAATTTGATTTTGATTGTCATTTTGATTTTCATTTTCTAATTCATTTTGTTTTTCAAATTCATTTTCTTTTTCATTTTCTTCTTTATCTATACTCTTTTTTATATCATATAATTCATTTACTTTTCTGAAGATATTAAATTGAGATTTACTTCTTTTTTTATTTTTATTAAGGTCATTTGATTGAATATTAATAATATCATCATCATCAAACATATAATTATTATTTATATTACTATTATAATTAATATAATCAAAATTATCATCATCATTTATATTTTTATCTTCATTTTCATTATTAATATTTATATTATCAATTACAACTTTATCATTATTTTTCTTTTTAATAATTTCAAGACTACTCATATCAAAAATATCATCATTAACAACAGAATTATCTTTAACAATTGATTCAACTTCTTGAGTATTATTATAATACATTGATGTAGTCTTTTGAATACTATTAGCTGCAGTTTCTTCCATTTGAATAATTTTTTTTCTTTTTTCCCTTTTATTTCTTTGACTTTTTAATAAATTTAAACCGATATTTGCTAAACTTAAATTTAAATTATTATGTTCATTAATATTATTATTAAAATTATTATTATCATTTTTATCATTATTAAAAATATCATTTTCCTTTAAATCAGCATAATTTTCTAAAAAATCTTTTGCAATTTTTCCTTGATTATTCTTAATATTAATATCAATTTTACTCTTAATTAATTTTTGTATTATTTTTTTATTATTAATCATATACGCAATATGAAGAGCAGAATTTCCATCATTATTAATCATATTAATTGGAATTCCTTTTTCAATAAGAGGAAAAATCATTTTTTCTCTTTCATATAATACTGCAATACTTAAATAAGAATTTCCACTTCTATCATAATATTCTGTTTCTAATATTGGAGATGTCATTATTAATTTAAAAATATCTTCTTTATTTTTCCTTATTGCATTTGATAAAATTGTTTCTCCGTTTTTATCTATTGAATTTACTAATGCTGGATTATTAACTAAAATTTTATATAATGTATTTAATGGAATATCACTTTTTATTATTGAATTTATTTGTTTAATTTCTATTGAATTGGATTTTATTGAATTTTGATTTACAAATATTTCATTATTCATTTTTATTTGAGTTATAAAAAATTGAAATAAATAAAAAAATACATATAATAACAATTAATATAAAATATAAAAAATAAAATTAATTATTATATAAAAAAAAATTATTCTTTTAAAATAATTTATTATAATTAAAAAATATATTATTTTTTTTCAACATTTAATCAATTATTATAAAAAATTAAATAATAGAAATGAAATATTTATAATATATAACTTCAAAATAGAAATTTTATATTTTTCAAATTATTATAATTTAAATTTAATTTATCCTTTACATTTTTTTTACTTTTCAAAAAATAATTTTTTCTTCTTTAATATCAAAATGTTTATCTATATTTTGTTTTTTTATTTAAAATTTCATTAATTTATATTATAAAATATTTTTTATATTTATAATTTGATTTATTATTTTTTTTCTTTTAAATTTTATAAAATGATTTCTCAAATTAAATCAATTCTTTTATTATTTTTATATTTCTTTTTCAAAATTAATATTTTTAATAAAAATAAAAAATTTTTTTAAATTTTTCTTCTTTTCTCTTAATAATCTTCTAAATAATTATTTAATCTTGTATAAACCCAACCATCATTCATTTCTTCACAAATAGTAGAATATTCAATAATAGTACATTTATCATCAACAAATAATTTTTCAATAAACTTATTATCATTTTCATTTTCATTATTATTATTATTATCACTAATTTCATTTTTAATAACAGAATTCTCATTAGTAAATTTATTTAAAAATTTCCTTTGATAATCATTACAATTTAGATCTAAAGGATTACTATATCTAAATTCATAAAAAGTAAATTCATTAATATTTTTGGTAATAAAAGGATGATTAATTAAATCATCCCAATTATATCTTGCATTAGGATTTATTTTTAATAATCCATTAATTAAATCAATAAATTCAATAGAAATATAATCATAAGGAGGAATATGATAATCTCCTTTTAAAATATTATAATATAAAGTTTTAAATTCATTTCCAATAAAAGGAAAAGAATCAAAAGCTAATTTATATAAAACAATTCCAATAGACCATAAATCAACTTTATAATCATAATTATAACTTTTATCTCCTTTATTATATTTTAAATCCCATATTTCAGGAGCCATTTCAAGAGGTGAACCACAAAAAGATTTCAAATTTTTTTCTTCTTCTTCTTCTTCTTCTATTTCTCTTGTAAATCCTAAATCTATTATTTTAATTATGTAATTTTTTACTTTTTCAATAAATAATTTTTCATTTTTTCTTATTTTTTCATCATAATAATTTGGTATTTCTATTGGTTGATGAAAACAATTAAATGTAAATATTGAAACTCCAATTGGGAGATTATTTATAATTTTTGTTCCACTTTGGTTAAATAAAGAATCCAATGTATTTTTGCCATTTTCATTTGTTAAATTTTGAGATAACATTATATTTTCTAATTTTAAATCTCGATGAACACATTTTTTTTTATACATATAATACATTCCTTCTATTATTTGCTTTGCAAAAAATTGAATTAATTCCATTGGAATTAAATGATTGAATAATTTTTTATAGTTCTTTAAAAAAGAATCTAAAGTTTCTCCATCACAATATTCTAAAAAAAGATAAATATTTGATTTTGTCTTTATTATATCATGTAATTTTATTATATTTTTATTTTTTAATTTATAAGTTAAGCGTATTTCTCTTATAAATTTTTCTTTTGTTTTTGGATTTTTTAATTTTAAGTTATCTATACTTTTTGCTGCATAAAATTTTTTTTTTTCATCTATTGCTAAATATACTTTTCCAAAATTACCTCTTCCAATTGGAATTTTGTTCAATGTGTAATTTCCTAATTTTATTATTGCATTTTCTTCTGTAAATTGTGATTTTTGATTTAAATTTTCATTTTTTTTTTCATTTATTTTTTTTTGTTTTTCTTCCATTTTTTTATTAAATTTTTTATATACAATTTTAATTTAGAATATTTTTCAAAAAATTACTCAATATTATTATATTATTAATAATTAAATAATTTTAAAAAAATATAAATTTATATAAAAAAATGAGCGCTGAAAAAGACAACAATTTAAAAAGAAAATCACCAATAAAACAACATAGTTCTGAGAAGAAAACAAACAAAAATATAGAACTTGAAGAAATAAATACAGAACCATTAACATGTTCAATATCATCAAATAATTCAATATATTTTAAAATAATTCATTCAAAAGAAGAATTTGACAATTTTCACAAATTAAATTTAGAAAATACATTTCAACCAAAATATTCATTACAATTATTTCCAAATGAAAAAATAAGTGGATATAAAGGATTAAAAATATTAATAAGTTTAACTCCAAAATTTTTCACTCCACATATTAAAATAATATATGATAAAGTATTAAGATTTAAAGATAATTTAGAAGAAATTTTACAAAAACATTATAAAGATTCTTATTTAACCGATGATAATAAATTTCTTCAAATATTAAAAGGAGAAAATGAAAAAGAAGAAATAAAAGGAAAATTAATATTTAAAGAAGAAGAAAAAGAAATATATTATATTGATATATTAAATGACGATTTTAAAAAAGAAAATTATCAATTTCAAACATTATGTACTTTCTTTATTGATGCTGCAAGTTTTATTCCAATTGAATCAAATTTCTGGGGTTATTTTGTTATTATTAATAGGAAAAAAAATAATAATAAAAATTGGTTTACAATTGGTTTTTCTTCTTTTAGAAATTTCCATTTAGAATTATATAAATATTGCTCAATGATAAGTCAATTTTTAATTTTAATTCCTTATCAAAGAAAAGGATATGGTACTTTTTTACTTGAAAATATTTATAATTACTTTAATAAAAATGATAATGAATGTATTGAAATAACAACTGAAGATCCTGATATTGAATTTATTTTAATGAGAGATTATACTATTATTAAAATATTATTAAAAGAAAAAATTCTTGATAATATTTTAAAATTATTAGGTGATGATAAAGAAATTAAAACTAAAGAAATTTATGAAAAGTTTACTTTTTCTAAAGTAAAATTAATAGAAATTGCTAAAAGTTTAAAATTACAAAAAAATTTAATTGAAAGAGCTTTAGAAATTATTAAATTTAGTTTATGTAGTCATAATTTACTTCCTGTTTTTGAAAAAGAAAAAAGAGAATCTTTAAAAAATTTACTTAGAAATGAATACCAAGTTGACTCTTTGTTTAAAGATAAAAAATATGGTCCATTTATTTTTTTCTTTGATGATCCAGATTTTGACTATTTAAAAATTATTGAAGAAGATAAAAAAAATATGAATGGTGAATTGAGTTTGGAACAAAAAATTAATGTCTTATATATTGATTATGATAATGATGTTAGAAAAATACTTTCTAAATGTGGAAAAACAATTTTGGATTATAAAGATAGTCTAAAATAAATTATTATTTTTATTTAAATATAATATATAAATTAATATGATACAAAATTATTATTATTTTTCAATTATAAATATTTTTTAAGGTAATATTTTTGTCAATATTTTATAATATATTTGTTTTTTGCAATTAAAAAAATATTTCCAGATTTTTCATATAATTAAAATATTTATTTTCCAGAAAACATATTTTTGAATTAAAATTATTATTTATTTTATTCCAAATTTTAATCAAAATTAAATAATTTAATCAATAAATTAAATTTAAAAATATATTAATAATAATATTATTTAAAACTTGTATTTTAGCCATTTCTTTCATATCTCAAACAAACAATGCTACAAATATTTTTAATGAAATTTTTATAAATTTTTTTTTTCAATTTAATTAAATAATTATT
>JAEEGK010006844.1_pt1 | contig 27309 bp, 17 predicted proteins | sample 8958771 | NCBI WGS metagenome assembly JAEEGK01 (sample SAMN16246547, study PRJNA631951) | gut metagenome | biome: gut microbiome; feature: rumen; material: SC-attached | host: Bos | place: Iran: Karaj | collected 2018-10 | reverse complement strand
AATCGTTGCTTCTGGGCCGAGGCATGTTACGATTACGTTAAAACCATACGGAAGAGTGCAAATCTTGGAGGCGCTTAGTGTCGGGTCTGTTCTAACTCGGAGCCCTTCCGGAGAATCGATAGACATGATGTTTTTCAAGTCGTCATAACCATCGTAGAATCGTTCAAGTTCTTCGGGAATTGTCGCGTATCGCTCGCGGTTCATGTTTTTCTTTGTGCTTTTTGTAAGTTTTTTTACATTGTTGATGTATGATTGATCGTAAATTATAGAATCCCAGTCTGTATGAGTAATTTCTCTATCCTCAAGGATTGTGTAATCTGCTTCCGTTTGAGCAAAAAGGATCGCGCCTGCAAGAGCCATAGCGGCAAGTGCGATAATTTTTTTAACATTATTTCTCATGTTTTTTCTCCTGCGTTTTATAAAATCATAAAAGAGATTCAATTGCAACTACTGATTGTGAATAATTATTTGACTTTTCTAATAGTTTGGATAAAATAAAGATATGAATGAGTTGACACTTGGCTATGATGCCATATTAAGACTCAGCTTCGATTTTTTTTCGTTGCTGCTCTCCGTATTCGTGCTTATCTATACTATCCGCATCCGTACGCTGGCGACTTTCAGAAACAGGATGTTCCTTCTTTATGTACTTACAGTTCTTTCAATATGCTTTTTGGACTTTGTTCAGTTTATAATATTGCGCCTTTTTCCTAGTTCCACAATGGTGCACCTTGTCTTGGACTGCTTTCATTTCAGTCTTGTTGTTTTCATCTCTGTTGAATTCCTTATATATACTTTCGCGCTCGTTGATTATTTCCAGATGGTTAAGGACGAGAACAAAAACATGCTGCCGTTCAGGATTTTCTTTCCTATAGCGGTAGGTATGTTTATAATCTGGGCATCTGTCTTTTATCCGGATACTTCTAACGTATTCGAATATATTGACTCGTTTAGTTCAATAAAGCTCAATTTTGCTTCATCCATAAAAGGGCTTTTTGGATATATAGCTGAATTCGCAATTGTATATTATTACATAATCTTTGGTGTAATAACGATGATTCAACATAAGCACAGGCTTGAAAAGTCAGCATTTAAGCTTATGGTTATCGTTTTCCTTATCCTGAACGTCTCCGTTATAATTCAGTTATTATATCCCAATTTTAGAATAGAGCCTGTGGCATTCTCGTTCTCGCTCGTTATGTTCTCGCTTTTTGTTCAAAAACCTGAATATCTTCGTAGCAGCAAGACAGAAGTTCTTAACAGCAAGGCTTTCAATGTGATGGTATCTGATTATCTTCTTCATGAATACAGCTTCAAAGTTATCCTGCTTTACATGGAGGATTTCGCTTTTTACACGGATATACTTGGGCAGGGCGAGCTTAATGAGTTCGAAATCGGTATTGTGCGGAAGCTGCGTACAATGTTCAGAGATACCCCGATTTTGCGGGATGATTCACCAGGTTTTTATTATCTGTTGTTCAAAAATGCCAGCGAAACCGATATAGAAAGATCTTTGGATGCGCTAGAAGAGCAAATAAAGGACAGATGGGGTTACAAAGGACTGAAATTTGACTTTTCGTTCAGAATCTGTGTGGTTAACGGTGAAAAAGATATTAAGTCTGTAACTGATCTTAGGACTTTAGCCTGCGTGTTCACAAGACAGAATAGATACAAGGGACAGATTATAAGGGCAGAAGAAATTGATTATTCGACAGTTCAACGATGTTCAAGCGCAGAGAATGCTCTTTTGAACGAAACTTTTGGAAACCTTGTCGATGTTATGTATCAGCCAATTTTTTCTGTAAGTGAAAAGCGGATTACAAGGGCGGAATCAATTCTGTGTTTTAAGGATGATCCAAGCGTTATTGTTACGACGGATACATTCCTTCCTGTGTTCGAAAAAACGGGTCGTTTTTTCAATATCAATGCGGTGGCGTTCAATTCTGTATGCAGAATTCTGTCTTCGGAAAACTTTTTTTCGTACGGAATTGAAAAAATGGGTATAAACATTTCGATTATCGACAGCACGCAGCAAGATTTGTTCGAACAGATAAAGAACAGACTTGAGTATTACAATGTTTCTCCGTCACTTATCCATTTTGAGATAGTTCAGCCTTCATATACGAATCCTCCTGATATTATAGTGAAGAACTTGCAAAATCTTTCTGGATACGGAGTAGAGATTGTTCTTGATGATTTTGGGCTTGGTAATTCCAATGTTTCGCAGTTCTTACGACTTTCGCTCGGAATGATTAAGATTGATGCTGAAGTAGTTGGCAATGCATGGGGAAATGCGAAAATTGGCATTGCGCTCAAGTCCATGGTAAGAATGGCGCATGAGCTCGGTATTCAGGTTATAGCCAACGGCGTACAGACGGTAGAGCAGCGGATATGGCTTGAAGGCATTGGATGCGATTATCTGCAGGGAAATCTTTTTTCTAAGCCGTTGCCTGAAGCAGAGTTTATAAATTATATGGAAGATATTGCGAAAAATAGAGCGGGGGGGGGTACTCAATAAATAATTGATGTGATAGCCAAAGTTCTGTTTTTTTGTTAAAGTCACGGAATGAAGAACAAAGAGATTCCGAGCGCAAACCGAGGCGCGCTGCCGATGTTCCGGTTAACGTTTCCCATTGCCTTGGAGCAGATTTTCCGAATTCTCGTTTCGTCCGTAGATACGATGATGCTAAGCTCTTACGACAACGATGCCGTTGCCGCAGTAGGGCTCGTTTCTCAATATGTTTTCTTTCTTACCCTTGTTTTTTCGGTTATAGGCACAGGCTGTTCCATTGTTCTGGCGCAGTTTATAGGGGCGCGTAAATCCCGCGACGACTTGAACCATGTAGCACAGGCAAGTGCCGTAATGGTTTTTGTTCTTTCTCTTGTTCTTACGCTTCTTGTCTTGTTCGGAACATCGGCGCTGTTGTCGTGCTACGAACTGGAGGATGCTGTCCGCGGCTACGCATGGCAGTATTTTGTAATATACGGCGGTATATTCTGCTTTTTTAACGCTTTCAGTCTTTTGCAGGGAGCAGTCCTGCGGAGCTACGGTTACACAAAAGAAGCGATGATTGTCTCTGTCGTCGCGAACCTTACCAACGTCATAGGAAACGCGCTTTCGCTTTACGGCTGGTTCGGGCTGCCTGTACTCGGCGTGATAGGCGTGGCGGGCGCTTCCGGACTTTCTATGGTTGTTTCGTGCATCCTTTTTACGGTGTTTATACGCCGCAAAAAAGATGTCGCTTTCAATTTTAAGGGAATTACTAAAGTTCCGCGCGAAAGCTTTCGGCTTGTGCTTAAGGTCGGCGTTCCCACTGCTGGCGAGGGACTTTCGTATAACGTGAGCCAAATCGTTATTATGGCGATGATTTCGACTCTTGGCACGAACGCCATGTCCGCCCAGGTGTACACAATGACGATTCTGCGCTTTGTTTTCGCCGTAGCAATGGCTGTCGGAAGCGCCACTCAAATAAAAGCCGGGTATTACGTCGGCGCCAAAGAGAAGGATGTGGCTTACAAGAAAGTGTTTATCTATCAGATTGTTGCGACTTCCTGCTCAATGCTGATGATTATCATCGCAAACTTGATAAAAAATCCAGTTGTGCGCATTTTTACGGATATTCCGGATGTTCACAGGCTTGTATGTACGCTGCTTATTTATTCCGCCTATATGGAGTTCGGGCGTTCGCTCAACCTGGTTTATGTCGGTGCCTTAAAAGGCGCGGGAGACGTGCGGTTTCCGGTGCTTTACGGTATCTGCTCAAACTGGGGAATCATGGTGTTGGGCAGCTATATCCTTGGTATAAAATGCGGGCTTGGGCTTATAGGGTTCTGGCTGGGTATAGGCACCGATGAAACGACGCGCGGTATTGTCATGCTGCTGCGCTGGCGGAGTAAGCGGTGGCAGAAGTATGCACTGATTGACGCGTAAGTCGCGTGTGTGGTTGGCTGCGGACGCATGGGAACGCGGGCTTGTCTGTGCACGGCTTTACTATGCGCGCCTCCCCTCGCATTTGGCGCTCCACGCGTGAGTTTGTACGGCGCACGGGGCTTCGCGGCGCATACCGTACATGTTTAAAAATTTAGGAGAAAAAATGGAAGAAAAAAAGAAAAAAGTTAGCGCTGTTAAAAACAACTTTTATGCGCTTTCGCTCGTCTGGAAAATGTGTCCTGGACCTGTGATACACATGGCTGTCGCAAGGCTTTTGTCGTATTTCGGCTGGCTTTTTTACAGCGCGTTTTTCATGCGCTACGTAATCAACGCGCTTCAAGCCGGTGAAACCTTCCAGGCCATTATGATTTTCATCGGAATAACGGTCGCTGTTTTTGCGGCGATGGCACTTTACAACAGCTTTATTCAAGGCTATGTATCACCTGTCACGAATGCGACCTTGAACAAGAAGCTTTATCAGAAGCTTTTCAAAAAGTCGCGGAACGTGGAGCTAGAATGCTTTGAGAATTCTGACTTTTACGACAAATACACGCTCGCTATGAAAAACGCGGACACTCGCCTTTACGAGACCGTTGACCAGCTTTTCAGCGTTTTGTTCGGGTTCATCGCCAGTATTTTCGCGTTTATTTTTATGTTCCAGGTTGACGGCTTTTCTGTGCTGTTCATTCTGTTCCCGATAATCGGAAACTTTGTTTTCCGCAGGATGATAAACCACATTGAGTACAAACGCCAGCAGGATATGGCTCCGCACAACCGCCGCATAGATTACATCAACAGGATTATGTACCTGAAAGACTATGCTAAGGAAATCCGCCTGACGAATATCTTCAATCTTCTTAAGCGGCAGTACACAGAGGCGATTACCGGCGTGGCGGACGTGTGCAAAAAGTACATTATGAAGTCCGTGGGGCTGCACTGGCTTTGGGTAATGTTCACTTTCTCGTTTATTTTTGAAGGGCTTCTTGTTTACGGCGCATACAGAACCTTGGTGAGCGAAACAATGACGCTTGCGCAGCTTGCTGTTATTACGAGCATGATGGTTTCTACGACGTGGATTCTTATCGGCTTTACGGATTCCGTGACGGCGAGCTTTAAGAACGGACTTTTTGTAGAATATCTGCGCTCCTTTTTGGAATACGAGGAGAAAATACCGGAAGATTACGACGGCGCGGATCCGGGAACGGAGATTGATTCGATTGAGTTCCGAAACGTCGGTTTTGCATACAAAGACGTTCCTGTACTGAAAAACTTGAATATGAAGTTCGAGGGAAAGAAGACATATGCGCTTGTAGGGCATAACGGAGCCGGAAAATCCACGATTATAAAGCTGCTTCTGCGCTTTTACGACCCGACCGAAGGAGAGATTCTTCTGAACGGCCGCAACATAAAAGAATACAATCTGCAGAAGTATCGCGCGCTTTTTGCGACGGCGTTTCAGGACAACAGAATGTTCTCTATGACTGTTGCGGACAACGTTACGCTCGGCGAGGACATTCCGGAAAACGAGCGCGAGCAAGTTGTGACCGACGCACTTAAGCTTTCCGGCGTTTACGAGAAAGTGATGAGTTTGCCGCTCGGCATAAACACAACGCTTACGCGCGAGTTTGACGATAAGGGCGCGGTTCTTTCCGGCGGCGAGTTCCAGAAAATCGTGGTGTCGCGGGCTTTTGCGCGCCGCTGCCCCATAAAGGTTTTTGACGAGCCTTCAAGCGCGCTCGACCCGATAGCAGAGTACAAGCTTTTTGACAATATCCTTAAGGCGTGTAAGGAAAATACACTGCTTTTTATTTCGCACCGGCTTTCTTCTGTTCAGAACGCTGACCATGTTTTCCTTTTGGAGAATGGCGAGGTGGTTGAAGAGGGAACCCACCGCGAGCTTATGGCGCGGCGCGGGCTTTACGCGGATATGTACCAGAAGCAGGCGGAAAACTATCTTGCCGACAAGACTAAGCAGACGGAGGGAATATGGGCATGAAAAAGAAAAATCGTGTTTCTGGCTTTGATGCCGCGACCGCCGCAGGCAAAGGTTCCGGCGCAGAAAAGCCGCAGAACTCCGGCAAGGGGGCTGGCGCTTCCGGCGCATCCGCAAAAACTACAAAATCGACGAAAAATCGCAGCTCCGTCTGGAAAAACCAGGTTTTCCTTTGGAAACTCTGCTTTAAGACGTGCCCCGGATTTATGATTTATCACCTTTACGACGCTTTCCGCTATCAGGGAATGATTTTCCTTGAGCATGTGCTTGGAATCCGCTACGTTCTTCGCTGCGCGGAGTTCCATGAGCCGTTCATAAATGTTGTTTTTTACATCGGAATAATCCTTCTTATCAACATGATTCAGATTATCCCGGACGGATTTTACTGCTACAGCTGGAAGTTCAAATACAAGCCGCGCCTTTACCGCGCGCTTAAAGAACAGATGTTCAAAAAAGCTTCGGAAATCGACCTTTTCTGCTACGACGACCCGGCTTACTACAACGATTTCGTTCTGAGCGTTTCTGAATCTGAAGGCGCAATAGACCGCTTCCTTGACCTTCTTAACATGGCTGTTCAGGCGATTACGACGCTTTTTACGACAGGTATCTTTTTCCTTGTGCTTGATCCAATCGGTGTTGTGTTCGTGTTTACATCGTTTATAATGCGCTTTTTTGTTTCGAAGAGCCTTAACAAAGTGAACTACGGAAACCGTGTTGCCGTGAACCCGGAAATGCGTAAGCGCGATTATGTAAGCCGTGTTTTTTATCTTAAGGATTATGCGAAAGAGCTTCGGCTTCACCCGAATGCAGGAAAGCAGCTTGAGGAAGAATTTGCCGATGCGAACGACGCGATTATCAAAGAACACAAGAAAATCGCCGGAAAGCGCGTTTGGTTCCAGTTCTTAAAAGATTATGGTGTAGGCGATTTTTTGATTGACGGTCTTTATATCACTTACCTTGTGTACAAGGCTGCTGTCCTTCACTCAGTAAGCTATTCCGATGCGGTAATCCTTTTTAACAGGACGGGAAGCCTTCGCGGAAGTATGGGAAAGTTTGCGGATTTAGGGCCAAAAGCGCACGAGAACAGCATGTTCGTAGACAAAATCCGCTCGTTCCTGGCATATGAGCCGCGCCTTAAAAACGACGTGGGCGATGCTGTTCCAGAGGGAGCAGGCGAAATTTCGCTGAGTCACGTTTCATTCAAGTATTCTGAGGACGGACGCACCGTTCTTGACGATGTTTCTCTTACTGTAAAGCCGGGCGAGCATATAGCGATTGTAGGCTACAACGGCGCGGGAAAAACGACGCTCATAAAACTTCTTATGCGTCTTTATGACCCCACGAGCGGCAATATCACGTATCACGGCAAGGATGTAAGCACGCTCTGCCCGAATGAATACCACAAGCGCATTGGTGTTGTTTTCCAAGACTTCCAGATGTTCGGCGCGAATCTTGGCGAGAATGTAGTCACGGACAATATGACTGAGCAGGAGCTTAAGGAGCGTACCCCAGAAGTGACCCGCGCGCTCGAAGACGCTGGTTTTGGCGAGCGGCTTATGAAACTTCCGGACGGTCTTTTCACCCAGGTTACGACTGAGTTCGACAAAAAAGGTATGGATTTTTCGGGCGGTGAGAGTCAGAAAATAGCCATTTCGCGCGCGTTCTATAAAAACGCGGATATCCTTATTATGGACGAGCCTTCGAGCGCGCTTGACCCAATCGCCGAGTACGAGCTTAACAAAGCGATGGAGACAGCTGCAAAAGGAAAGACGGTTTTCTATATTTCGCACAGGCTTTCTACGACACGTGACGCAGACCGAATCATCATGCTGGAGCGCGGACGCATAATCGAGGAAGGTACGCACGCCGAGCTTCTCGCCCGCGCCGACAAATACGCCGAAATGTGGAACGCTCAGGCGGGTAAATATAACTGAAGCATATGCGAGTTTGCGAAGCAAACTCGTTAGCAAGCTTGCTTGCGTCTGGAATGCACAAGCAGGAAAATACAACTAAACTGACAATTTCAGCGCGATGTTGTATAATCCTGACAAAAGGAAAAACTATGCTCTCATTTGAAAGTGATTACATTGAAGGCGCTCATCCGCTTATATTGGATGCGCTCGCAAAGACAAATATGGAAGCAATGTCCGGGTACGGCGCGGATAAATACACAACCCGTGCAAAAGAAAAAATTGCCGCTGCATGCGGTCTGCCGGAAGCGCAGGTAGCTTTCCTTACTGGTGGCACGCAGACAAACCAAGTTGTAATAGATACGATGCTCCGCCCTTATGAGGGTGTCGTTTCAGCACAAACAGGCCATATAAGCGTACATGAGGCGGGTGCGATCGAGTTTACGGGGCGCAAAGTCCTGACTTTACCGGCTCACAACGGCAAGATGGACGCAAATGAACTCCGTTCTTATTTGCATGACTTTTATGCGGACGGGAACCATGAGCATATGGTTTTTCCGGGAATTGTCTATATTTCGCACCCGACCGAGTACGGAACGCTTTACACAAAAGCGGAGCTTACCGCACTAAGCGAAGTCTGCCGCGAATATGATATCCCGCTTTTCATGGACGGTGCAAGGCTCGGTTACGGTCTTGAAAGCCGCCGCACTGACGTTACGCTTAAAGATATCGCGCGGCTTTGCGATGTTTTCTACATCGGCGGAACAAAAGTCGGCGCATTGTGCGGAGAGGCGGTCGTTTTCACAAAGAAAAACATGCCGCTTCATTTTGAGAATCTTGTAAAAAAGCACGGAGCCTTGCTTGCAAAAGGAAGACTTGTTGGCGTTCAGTTCGACACGCTTTTTACGGACGACCTGTATTTTAAGATAAGCCGGAATGGTATTGACCGCGCGGAGGAACTGAAGTCGCTTTTTGCGGGGCTTGGTTATAAGTTTTTCATTGATTCGCCCACAAACCAGCAGTTTGTAATCTTAGAAAACTCAAAGATGGAAGAGCTTAAGAAAAGCGTGAAATTCAGTTTTTGGGAAAAATATGATGAAACGCACACCGTCGTGCGTTTTGCGACAAGCTGGGCGACTACAAAAGAAAAAATCGACGAGCTTAAAGAAATTTTGGAATCCGCCGGGATGCCCTCTTATCAGAATTGATTACCATGCATACCTGCGGAGCAAATCTACGCAGGCTTGCGGTGGCAGTGGCCGGCTGTACAAAAATCCCTGGATGTAGTCGGCGCCCGCTTTTTCAACGTGCTCCCGCTGAGAGTTCGTCTCGACACCCTCAACAAGAATCTTGAATCCGCCGCTTTTGAACGTGCTAACAAGGTCGTTGAAAAGACTCTTGCCTTTTTCGCTTTCTTCCATCATCAAGACGAGCGAGCGGTCCATTTTTATTGTGGAGAACGGAAGTGCCACGACGTTCGTAAGGTTGGAGTAGCCCGTGCCAAAGTCGTCAAGGTAGAACTTAACCCCGGCTTTTGTGAGTTTGAGCATATTCTGCATGACAAAATCGTAGTTGTCGATGAAAATACTTTCCGTAATCTCCATAACGATGTTCGAAGGAGAAAGCCCGAAACGCTTTATTGTACCAAGAACGTTCTCCACAATATTCGGGTTCAGCATTTGCTGGACGGAAAAGTTTATTGAAACAGTTTTAACAATATCACGGTTTTCGGCGATGAACTTGCACACTTTCTCGAACGCAATGAACCCAAGCCGCTCCACAAGACCCTTGTTTTCCGCGACCTGAACGAATTCCGCTGGAGAAATGTCGCCTAGCTCCGTGTCCTTAAGGCGCGAAAGAGCTTCCATGTACACGAACTTCTTCTCTTTTATGGAATAGATAGGCTGGAACCATACCTGGAACTTTTCTGACTCCAGCGTAAGCTCGCGTTTCAGAATGCGGAAAATCTGCCTCTTCCGTTCCATATCCAGGAAAACCGCTTCGTCGCAAATCTGCAGCGAATAGTCGTTGTTCGTGCGAGCCTTGCCCATCATGTTGTTGATTACGTCTATCATCGTGTCAAAGTCATTGCCTTCTTTTGTGAACTCAAGCGCGGCGGAGCGGCATTCAAGCCGGACAGGAAGACTGGAAAGCATTAAAGAGCTAAGGCTCTTAAAATCGGTGGCGATACTCTTGCTCTTTGCTTTCACTTCTTCTATCGTCTTTCCAATAGCGGCGAACCTGTTTCCAGGAAGGATGTACGCGTCGCGCGGGAAATACGCAAGCAGGATAGAGCCAATCTGCAGAAGAAGATGATCAAATTGCTTTGTGTCAAGATTCGCCTGAATAATGTTCGTTTTCTCTATCTCTATTACGAAAAAAACGCCGCCGTTTTTCCGCATGGAAACCCGCCTTCTTAACCGGCTTTCCCTTGTAAGTCCGCTTCTGTAGTCAACTTCTATCATGTACGACTGTACGGTTATGTAAGCGAACAGAACGGATGTGAACGACGCGACGCCGGTGAGCAGGACGAACGGGTAAAATAACTGAATTCCCAAGAAAACAAGCGAAATGAACGGATAAATCATAAAGACGTAGAAAATGCGTCTGGACATGAATTTGCGCTGCACTATGATCGTCGCGATTATAGAAAGCCCGTATAACGCGGAAAGAATGTAAGTTATGTATTTGAGGGGGCCGCGGACATAGCCTTCGACCGGATCGTAGCGGAAAATCCAGCCTGTCTTTATGTTGATCAGAACAAATATCATGTAGATTGTCTGTATAGTTCCTGCTAGAGAAAAGAAAAACCGCCGTTTCCTTGGATCGGAGAAAGCAATATCAAAAACATAGCACGACATTATGAACGGACATACAAGAAGCACAATAAAATACAGCGTTGTAACTATGGTGTTTAATATAAGCGATGTTTCGCTGAAATGCGAAATCAAATAGACGGATATTATGTTGAGAAGAGATGTGAGAAGCGTGGAGCTTGATGCGTACAGGAAAAAACGCTGCCGTCTGTCGTAGAGCGAGAAAGTCAGGAAAATGTTTATGCAGATAAGCAAAGAAACCCAACAGGTTATAAGCTCACCGATGATGTAATAATTTGAAATTCCGAATTCCATTGAATCAATACTACCATGAAAGATTTAACTGCGCAATTTTTTGGATATATTAGAAATATTTTTGCGGATTAAAGGTAAATTTTACGGATATAGGGAGCAAACTTCTACCTAACGCTGATGTTTTAAATACTCTATGGCGTATTCAAGCAGGTAATCCGGTCTGTCAGGGTCTTCGCTCGTCATAGTAAGAGCCGCCTCGTAAGTAAGCGGAACCTTTACGTCCAGCGGCAACGTGCACGTCCGCGTTTCGTCCGTGTCTATAAGGCGTGTTCCGTCCGGCTCGTACATCCATCCTACCGGATACACAATGTAGTCAATGCCGTCCGTAAGATAGCTCAAGCCGCCCGTCGTCTGGCAAGCACAATTGCTTGATGTAAAGCCCATAACTGTAACGTTCGGGCATTTTCCCAGAACTTTCACAAGATAGTCGCCCGCGCTCACGCAAAAAGCATCGGTAAGAAGGACAACGTTTATGTCGCTGAACGAGCCGTCCGCCTCTACGTATTCAGTCGTAAACTCTTTGTAAACGCCGTCTATGAATGAACCTTTTGTGTCCACGACGAAACGTTCGGACGAAAAAAGCGAAGCCGTTTCGTTTCCCATCGCCGAAAATCCACCGCTGTTGCAGCGCGCGTCTATAATCAAGTTTTTCATGCCTTGCTCGCGAAGCCCTTGAAGTGTTCTTTTCAACTTGTTTTTGATTACTGGATATCTACCGGTAAGGTATGAAAGATTGTCTAAAAGAATGAAATTCGTCTCGCTGAACCGGAGCATGTACGCCGTATCTTCGGTGGCCATAATCGATTCTAAGTTCTTGTCCAGCCAAAAGGCATTGTTATCGTACTGGTGCAAAAGGGAAAGATACGTGAATTCAAGCCTGTTTATGCCGGCGCCGATCGCCTCGACTTCAATTTCTCTGTATTTACCGGAATCTGTTATAAAGCCGACTTTGGCAGGCGAGCGTTCGCTGTCGCTTTTTATCGATGCAGCTGCGATAAGGCGTTCTGTTAAATCCGGAGAGTCGTTTATGCCGCGAGTGGAAAGCCATACAGGACGGAAAAAATCTTCATTTTCTTTTACAGGCCATGTATTTGCGCCGTAAATGCATTCAATTTCGGATGCAGCCTGCGCCACAGGCTTGCCGTTCCACTGCAGAATTTCTGTTCCATTGTGAATGCCCAAGCGGCACGCTTGTGTTTCCGGAGAGCAGGAAACGGCAATAAATCTTCCGTCGTCAAGCTGTACCATGGAAAAACCGTAGTCATTGCCGGCAAGGATAAGAAGCGCAATATACCAAACGTCGGGATCTTCGGCGAACGCTTTTACGTGTCCGTCGTAAAAATAGTAAGCGTAAGCAGACATCGCGGCATGAAAAAGCCCCTTGTCGTTTGTGCGCTCCGCATACTCCACTAACGGAAGAATTTTGTCGCGTACAGCCGGGATATCGGCTTTTTTCCAGTCTTTGAGCGAGTAGTGTTCTTCCATGTCGTGCGTCATAGAAATAAACGATTCTGTGAACGATTCGTAAGTGTGGTTCCGTATCGTGGAACTCCATGCCATTGGGTAAATTATCGTGTGAAAAAAAGCCGCAACAGCAAAAGCCGTTACGAGCGGAGCGCACAGTTTCCGCGTTATTTTAGCAAAGTCGGCTAACGGCAGCGCGGCTAAAAGAACTGACGCAAGATAAAAAATGCCGTAGTAGTGCCAAGTTGCCCACATGTTGTGTTTGTAGCGTGCGAAAATAAAGTGGATAATGCAAACGACACAGGGAACGGCACAGACAAAGATGAAAAGTTTTTTCCTTTTTCGGCGGAAAGCCGCGCTGCAGTCTGTGAAGCGCATAAGCTCCGGCGGTATGCCAAGCGGTTTTTCCCCAAAGACATTCCGCATCATCACCAAAACCACGATGGAATACAATGCCACAAAAAGCGAAAGGAAAATGGGAACCGGGTTTTGCGGAAGAAGGCGGCTTAAAACAAGATTTATCATTTTTTATTTCGAGTATTTGTTCCGCCGTCGCCAGCTGCTCCGCTGTTCTGGCACGAGCCAGCTCCGTGAATCATATCGTTAAGCCAGCCTGTAACGCCTTTTGGAAGACGCTCGTCCATAATCGTTCCGTCATCAAACATCAGATTGCAGTGCATAGGGTTTATAAGGCAGTGCTGTCCCATCTCCACACCGAAGTTTATTGATGCTATTCCCTTGTCGCCGTTTTTGACCCATTCGGGTGTGTACAAAAAGCAGTGCTTCATGCGGTTAAGGCGCGGAATGCGCGGTTCAACATTCTCCTTGAACGGATTGAATTCATCACGTTTTCCTATCGCATAAAACAGATGAACGTCGTTTTCGTCGTAGCGGTCAAGTGTTGTATCGTCAGGAATATCATCGGTTCCAATCGGTACAAGCGCGTTGAAAAACGATGTGTATGTGTTCACCATTCTGAAGGTCATTGTTGCACCGGACGAATTGCCGAAAACGACTTTTTTGCCTGACGCGCCATAAACTGTTGGCGCTGGGCCCGCGCAGGAGCCATGCGGTCTGGAGTTTCCCGCACCGTGTTCGCCAGCATTTTCCGCGCAGGAGTCGGGTTTGCCTGCGCATTCCGCGCCGTACGTGTGTGCTTTTATAAACGCGCCGATCAGCTCATAGACGGGTTTTGTGTAGCTGTCGTCCCAGTAGCCCTGCACGGCTCCGTTCGGGTCGCGGTATTCGTTTGCAAGCGGAATAAGAAGATACGCGCCTCCAAAAGCGGACTGGTAAGCGTCCGTACTGTAAAACTCCGCGCCTGTATAGTTTATGCAGACATCGCCTTCAAGTGCGTTCGATGTGCCGTGCAGGAAAACGAAAAGTGGGTATGATTTTTCTTTGGGAAAGCCGTGTTCGGTCGGGTCAAAAAAGTAGTAGGTCATTTTCCCCTTTTCGGCTGTTGTAAATGAGTCTTTGTGGAACCGATCAAAGTATTCCCCGACTTTGTAGGTGGGCTCGTAAGAGATAAATGAGCCTTCCGGTATTTCATCAGCCCAAGGGGGCAATTGTTTTTCGTTCATAATTTTTCCTTATTATGACTTTCGCGGCGGTAACAGCATCAGAAAGCAAAAAGTGCGCCGCATCAATCGAACTTCATAGTAGAGCTATGAGTATTTTTATATTATAAATCAAAAGCATCAAAATATATACGTGTTTTCTCCTAAGAATTCTCACATCTGCGGCGGAAGCCCGCGGAAACAGTGCGCGGAAATGTAAATATATCGACTTTCAATCAATTATAGTATATGGTTGTACCAAGGAAAAGAACATGGATAAAAACACCAAAAAAGGATTTTGGACAATAAGATATACGCTGCTCAATGCGACGTACTTCGCGGCGTTCTGCACGATACATGCGTGTGCCGCAGTTTATCTTCTTGCTAATGGTTTTACGAATACGCAGGTAGGCGTTTTGCTTGCCGTGGCTAATATCGCCTCCGCTGTGTTTCAGCCGGTTATAGCCGGAATAATCGACAAGCAGGGTGCTCTGACAAATCGCCGTTTTATCCTTATCTCCGTTCTGATAATCCTTTTGGGAACGGTTATTCTTTTTTTTGCTCACAGCAGCAAACCTGTCGTTTTTATAATCTACGCGCTCATATACATGGTTCAGTTCGCATACCAGCCTGTAATGACCGCGCTTTGCTTTGAATACCAAAAAGCCGGCTGCAACATTCAGTTTGGAATTTCAAGGGGGCTCGGCTCCGCGAGTTTCGCCGTCACATCGGTTTTTATAGGAAGCGCTGTAGAAAATCATGGCGTTTCAATCCTTATGATAGCGACGGCTGTCATTATGCTTGTATCAGCCATAATAATCTTCACGTTCAGAAAACCGGCGGTCACAGGCAACGTAGTCGCAGGAAAGCAGGCTTCTTCCGCCGCTTCCGGGGATTCTCGCAGTGTTGCGCACAGCAGTTTTACTGGTTTCGTTCGTGCGTATCCTGCATTCGCGCTCTATTTGCTTGGTACGGTCTGCTTCTTTTTTGCCCACAACATGATAAACGATTTTATGATTCAAATTATCAGGAGTTTGGGCGGCGGCGAAACAGAACTGGGATATTCGAACTTTCTTCAGGCAATATTGGAGCTGCCTGTTATGGCTCTTATCGGGCTGGTGCTTAAGAAAATATCGTCGCGGCGGCTGCTCGTCATTTCTGGAACGGCATTCTTCGTAAAGATATTTATCCTTTTGTTCGCGTCAAATATGGTGATGATGTACGTAAGCCAGTCGTTCCAGCTTTTCGCTTATGCGGTGTTTATCCCAGCCGCCGCATATTACGTCAGCCAGACAATGGATGAGTTCGATCAAGTTAAAGGTCAGGCTTACGTAACGAGCGCAATCACTTTGGGCGGGGTTTTTTCGAATTTTATAAGCGGTGTTATACTTGATAATTTTGGAATTGTTCCAATGCTTACTACTGGAGCAATTGTCTGTGCGGCAGGTGTCGTGATTGCCTTCATAGCTATGGGCAAGCTTCCGCATCGTCGTGTGGCATAACAGGAGGTATGACAAAATGTTCAGTAATGCAAAAAACGGAGCGGTGAGAATTGACGATACAGAGATGTATTACGTTTCGTTCGGGAATGGGAAAAAGTCATTCATCGTTATTCCGGGGCTTTCAGATGGGCTTGCTACCGTAAAAGGAAAGGCGTTTATTCTTTCAAGACCGTACAAAGCTTTTTTTGATGATTACACGGTTTACATGTTCAGCCGCAAGAACAAGATGCCGGAAGGCTATTCTATACAGGATATGGCCGATGATCTTGCAAAGGCTCTGCAGTCGCTCGGCATACAGAGAGCGAGCATCATGGGTGTTTCTCAGGGCGGCATGATTGCGCAGTATCTTACGATACGCCATCCTGAGCTTGTGGAAAAGCTTATCCTTACTGTTACGGCTCCGTGCGTGAACGACATGATACGCGCTAATGTTTCAAGCTGGATAGAGCTTGCCGAGCGTGGTGACCACAAAAGCCTTATGATAGACACAGCCGAAAAAGGTTATTCAGAAACGTATCTGAAAAAATACAGAAAGTTTTATCCTGTTATTGGGCTTGTCGGAAAGCAAAAAAGCTATGACCGCTTCCTTAAGAACGCTCGTGCCATTCTTTCGTTTGATGCTTCAGGGGAAGTTGAGCGGATTTCGTGCCCGGTCCTTGTAATTGGCGGAAGTGTGGACAAGACTGTAGGAATACAGGCTTCATATGACCTTCATGAAAAAATAAAGGGCAGCGAGCTTTATGTATACGAGGGAATAAGCCACGCCCCGTTTGAAGAAGCCGCTGCCGATTTTTACAACCGCGTATTGAGTTTTCTTAACCGCAGGTAAGTCGCGTTACCACTGCATAGAAACCGCAAGTCCAAAGCTCTGCTGAACGGGGTTTATGACAGGCATAAAGCTTACGGAAGTTGACGAATTGCCTAGTCCAAGCGCGTTCTTAAGGGCTGTGTTCTGTGTGTTCGCGTATGTTCTTGGGCGGATTGCGCCGTATACGCAGTCGGCAAGAAGCTCAAGAGTTACTCCTATTGCAGCTGTAGCCATTCCGCCTAAAAAGTATCGTTTTGCTCTATCGACATCGTATGTATCGAAGAAAATTGTCGTTATGCCAAGAATGTCGAAAAGCCCGATTGTCATTACTACAGTACCCGTGATGCTGGCTGCGTACGTAACAATGTCGGTAACAAGAAGAAATACTCCGCCTGATGTGTCGCCCTGAACAAAAGAGCCGAAGCCGAAAGCCGGGAATGCCCAGTTGAAGTTGTCATCAGCCGCTCTGCTTCCGTCAAGCTCGTAAAAGTCGTATATCGACTGGCGTTCGGCAAGCGAGAAGTTTAGTGTCAGGGTGTTTATTTGCTCTGCATCGCGTTCGAACTTTCCGTCTTCAAGGATTTCGTTAAGTTCGTCCGTAACACATTCGGGGCGGGACGGAGCCTGAGAGAACAGCGACCATGCGCTGAGCGGCAGTGCGAACAAAAGCATGGATAAGATGATAATAAATAACTTTTTCATGGCTATGCCTCCTTCTTTGTTACTAATATTATGATGCAAAAAATTGTAAAATCAAGTTTACGAACTAACAAAATATGCGGGCTGTTCTGAACTATTGACTAAAGCCCCCTTACAAGCTATTATTCCGTTTAGCGCGCAAGCGTATTTATGGGGATATAGCTCACCTGGTAGAGCGACAGGTTCGCAATCTGTAGGTAGCCGGTTCGAGTCCGGTTATCTCCACTTATTTAAGCCGTGGTTTATGAAAACCACGGCTTTTTTTGTTTAGTATGCGCGTACATGGATGTACGCAAAAAGCAACGGGTTTTGCGCAGCAAAATCCCGATAAGTTAGGGCAACATGGAAGTTGACCTAACGTCCCGCTACCTAATTTAATCTTTTTTTAACTTTTTCTTAAACAACATAAAATAATCTTTGGATATTACTTTTTTTCAAGCTATAATATTGCAATAATGCACAAGCTAAGAACATACATATCATTATGCATAGTTGCTCTTGCGATCCTTGTCGCGCAGTTTATCTGGCATATAAATTTACCGTACACACTCGCCGGTTTTCGTATCCGTACAGAAAACAGCAGATTCGTCGTTACGGATTGTTTTCCCGCCGGCCCAGCTTATAAGGCAGGCCTTCGGGTAGGCGACAGCATACTAAGAATTAATGATATTGAAATAAAAGAGTTCGCTGATAGTTATGAAGATAGACCGTTTTACGACTCGTATGAGGGTTATTCTGAGTTGTACAAGATAGGCGAAACATATGAAGTAGCGTGCACCAACAATTTTATATGCACATTCACAATATCCGATGATATGTCGTTCTGGGACAGGCTTCAGTGCATCTGTATGGATAACTGGACTACGTTCACAACGGGCTTCTTTTTCATCATTTTCGGCATAATAACAAGCCTTTTCGCCATCAATATAGAGGGAACATCCGATTTCGTCTGGTTGATGCTTGCGGTGGGACTATGCATCAGTAACGGTTACACTGAAGCCGCAAATACGCTTTCGTATTCGAAATTCATGCTTGTAACGTTTGAGATTGCTACGGCTTTTGTTTCTTTTGCAATGTTCCGGTCGGTGGCATACTTCTTCATGCTTGCCGATAAGCCTAGGGTTTACAAAGTGCTGCGTGTAATCAGTGTTGTTCCGCTTTTTATCTCCCTCATAAAACTGCTGCTCATAGCAGTTGGCGTATTTAATATCTTCAACCAGATTCTTGTTTATATGCCGATGCTTCTGCTCGGATTGTCTTTCATACTGCCGATGACTACATTCATCATCCTTATGCGGAAGATTAAACGACAGCTTTCGGTAATACTGCGCTTTTTCTTCCTGGGATTGTGTTTTTCAACGATGGTTCCGGCCTGTACGCTGATTGCGAATGTGATAAAGGACGCTTTTTGGGTCTCCAGCGATACAGAAACAATGTACACCATCCTACCGCTTTTGTTTATTCCGTTCTCTGTGTTCTGCGCGTTTTTCCAAACGGTATCGGTCAACTTGGATAACCTTTCTGGCAGGCTTATGAACGGCGGCTGTACTGCGGTTATCATTTCAACCATAACTTTCTTTTTCAGGGGTTCCCATACAGAAATGATAATTCTTGCGTGCCTTATGGTCGCAATTTATATAGTGCTTGAAAAACCTGTCGTTTCCTTTTTGTTCCCAAAAATCGTGTATGTTCAGGATAAGCTCGATAATCTGGAGCGCGATGTTTACAAGTGCAAAAGCGTAAATGATATTCTTTCGTTGTCATCGGATTGGCTTTTTTCAATGATAAACGCCGGTTTTGTCGCTTTCTGCATGTTCAGCGATAATGGGAATTCTGTCGGGAATATAATGTATCGGAAAGCATTGGATGAGCCGCTTTCTGATGCGATGCTTTCGGATATGATAAAGGAACGCGAAAGCAACAGGAATATGAACGAAAAGCTTATGATTCATAAGAAAAACGGATTTTCTGTTCCGTTCTATCTTTCGCATAAGCTTGTAGGTTTTATTTTTGTAGGCCAAAAATCAAAGTATTCTATATTCTCCAGTACGGAAATCCGCCTTGTCGCGCCTGTTGCAAGAATCATCATGGAATCTGCTATGGTTATAGAGATTAACGAGCAGAACCGCATTGTGAACGAGCAGAATCGGTATTTAGCCGATATGCAGAACCGTATAGTTTTCAGTTTTGCGGATATGATTGAGTCGCGCGACGGTCTTACGGGGCAGCACGTAAAGAGGACGAGCCAGATTGTCGTGCTGATTATGGGCCGCCTGCGCGCGCTGAATCTATATTCACACGAGCTTGATCCTATCGATTATGAGATGATAGCAATGGCAGCGCCTCTTCACGATATAGGCAAAATAAAAGTTCCTGATCATATTCTTTCTAAGCCGGGAAAACTGACGGAAGATGAATTCGAGATAATAAAGACGCATCCAGTAGAGGGCGAGAAGATAATAAGCAAAACTATGTCCAGAATTGAGAACGAGAAGTATCTTAAGTTCGCGAAGGACATGGCGTTGTATCACCACGAGAAATGGAACGGAACCGGATATCCGTACGGACTTTCTGGTGAGGAAATTCCTCTTTGCGCCAGAATTATGGCTGTCGCCGATGTTTTCGACGCGCTTTGTTCAGCGCGCACATACAAGGAAGCGTATTCGATTGACAGGGCTTTTGAGATTTTCGAAGAGTCCAAAGGCAGTCATTTTGAGCCGTGCCTTGTGGAGCTTCTTTACGGCATAAGGCCTGATCTTGAGATGATTTACGCCGCCAGTTAACGCAAGCATATCTTTGAGCATTTTCCCTTATTCTCATCTGCATTTTGTTCATTTATCATTCCTGTAGTTTTGTTAATGCAGAATAAGCATGATTTTTATATGCTTTACTGCCCAGTGGGACGCAGACAAAAATTAAGGGGGCCCCACTGGAGGGGGATACCTTGATTTTTGTCGTCGCTGGGACCCGCTGGGCAGTTTGAATAAAAATCTGTGTTTGTTTTCTGTATTTACAACTTTTGGAGGAATTATGAAAGGAACAAAATGTTTTGCTGTGCTTGCGGCTGTTTTTATGCTTGCGAGCGTGCTTTTTGGCTGTAACTCTACAAAGTCTGGCGGAGCCGGTTCTGCCGCCGCGAACGCGCAAAAGTGCGGCGTTGTGCTTGGAGACTCTTTCCAGGGCTTTTCAATCCTTGAACAGTCTTCTGTAACTGATGTAACTGTGAACGCAGACGGTTCTGTAAGTTATATCGCAACGGCTGCTGGCGGTGCGGGCGGCGGCGTAGCGTTCTACGTAAAGGCTGACAAAACAGAAATCAACATTGCGAACTATGAGTCAATTGATATTGAACTTGACTATGCCCCTGTAGAAGGCGCATGGAACGCAGCTGCCCAGAATCCGGGTTTCGCGCTCAGAATTCTTCCGTGGGATTCAACCGGTATTTTCGGCGGATACGAGGACATGGAGTATTTTGACTCTGACGCGCTTTCTGGCACGCTCAAAAAGACTGTTGTAGTTCCAGAAAACTTCGCTGAAAAAATCAAATCAAGTTCTGATTACGACTCCATACTTGGTTTTGGTATAAAGTTCAACGACTATCAGCGCGGAAACACGGACGGCGACAAGCTTGCCGTAACGGTAAAGAGCGTCAAGTTCAACAAGAAATCCGCCGCCCCTGCTGACAAGGCGTTTGACGACGGGCTTACGGACGCACAGCGCGGTTCCGTTGTAAGCATTTCTTACCCGACAAAAGACTACGTGGCAGGAGCAAACGCCGCTTCTTACGAAAAGCACGCTTGGGTTTATTTGCCAGCTGGTTACGACGCGGCAGACACGTCTACGAAGTATCCTGTTTTTGTGCTGCTCCACGGTTTTGGACAGAACGAGAACACATGGGGTCTTACGGACAAAGGCCGCGGCGGAAAGATTAAAGGCTACATGGACAGAGGCATGGCTTCCGGCGACGTTAAGAAGTTCATCCTTGTAGTGGCGAACGGTATTGCGAGCGCAAGCTGGGGACCGAACGGTGCTGGTATGGACTTCAACGGTTTCAATGTATTCGGCGGCGAGCTTAGAAATGACTTGCTTCCGTATATCCGCGCTAACTTCAACGTCGCAGACGGTCGTGAAAATGTCGCGCTCGCAGGTCTTTCCATGGGCGGCGGCCAGACGTTCACAATCGGTATGGGCGAGTGCCTTGATTTGGTAAGCTATTTCGGCGCTTTCTCCGCTGCATTGTTCGGCACTTCTGAAGAGTTCATTGCAGGTGTGGAAGCAAAGTTCCCTGACTATAAGATTAACCAGCTCTACATGATATGCGGCGACGCGGACGGGCTTGTTTACGGAACGTTCCCCGGCTATGTGGACGCTCTTTCTAAGTGGAGCAAAATCGCTAAGTTTGACTCTGAAGTTTATGAAGGCGGTACGCACGACTTCCCTGTTTGGTACAGAGGATTCAGCCACTTTATCCCGATGTTGTTCAAATAAAGTGTAGTTTTGTTTCGTAACGGCGGCGCGTCATTTTTGGCGCGCCGTAGTTTTTCAGAAATTTTATAAAAACTTTCAAAAAAAACTGAAATCAAATTTTACTGCGTTATAATATCTTTTTGGAGTTTATACGTAGTTGTAATAAAAAAGTTAAACCTTACTTATCTTACCTATAAGAAAAACTCAATGAATCATTCAAAACCCAGTAACTAAGGAGAAGAGAAATGGGGCTTTTTGATCTGTCTAAAGGCAGTGGTGTGGGGTTCGTAAAAATCAAGAACACACAGAATTTTACGAATCAGGATCTTTTGGACAAGCTTTCTGGAATTAAAGTCAGCTTTGGTGAACCACAGATGGGCGACATTAAGGGAACGCAGTCTGTAATGTACAAGAAAGTTTCCGAGAAATTCGACGTTTTTGTACGCGTAGACGGAAGCAACGTCATAATGGGCAAAATCGGGACGGACGGCGTAAGCAGCGTTGGAACGGCTATTTCTATGATGGTTGATATGTTCGCGTTCGACGGAGCAAAGGACGAGGGTACTTCAAAGGCAGACCGCGCTGTTGACGAGCTTGGCGAAATTATTAAGAAGCTGGAAGCTGGCGAGGCTGTTAAAGAAAGTAATGTTACGGCTTCTGTAAATACTTCTACGGGAAGCGCGATTGCGTACTTCATGGATCAGAAGATTCTTTCCATAAACCCGAAGTTCGACATTTACACAGAGCAGCACGAGCCTGTTTATCACGTTGACGGAAATATTACCCGCCTTGATTTCAAGGTTAAAAACTCTGCCGGCGCAGAAGTTGCCGAGATAAAGAAAAAGCTTATTGCCATTCTGCCTGAATTCACGATTCTTCAGAACGGAAGTGAGATTGGTAAGCTTAAGAAAAAGTTAAAGCTTACAAGCCCGGAGCTTGTTGGAACGCTCAACGGCCAGGAATTCAAGCTGCAGGGCGACCTTATGGGCTTTAACTTTGACGTTATGCTCGGTGGGAAGTGCATTGGACGCATTGACACGGCACAGACAATCTGGGCTGACTGTTACCGCATCCAGATTCTTGATGAAGGCTATAAAGACCTTATGATTGCTATTGCTGTCATTTGCGACAATGTGGTTGATTCATCAAACAGCTGATTGAATTTTTCAACTAGAAAAAGCGTTTCCCGATGTAATGCGTCGGGACCGTAAAAATAATCGTTTCATGAAGTGATATGGAGGTTTATCATGAAAACAAAAGTTATTGCAATTTTATGCATTCTTGCACTTTGCATGGGAAGTCTGTTCGCTCAGACAATGACAATCGATGAGTTCCTTGATGAGTTCGAGGACCTTGTTATTGAAGTAGAGCTCGCTGCAGAAGATGGCGACATTGAGAACTATGAAGAGTTTATTTCTGACTATTCAGATTTCCTTGACGTGTATGATCAGATAGATCTTTCTAACTGGACAGATGAGCAGCTTGAAGAATACTCAGACCTTGTTACTCGCTATTCAATAGCAATTATCGTTCTTTCTGACGCTGCCGGCGTATTTGACTACGAGTAGTTTTAGTTGCGCAAGGGCATGGAGCGGTGCGATTTCATAACGAGCACTTTTGTGCGAAGTTATGAATGAGCAGCCACCGCAAGCTCGGAAGTTTGCGAAGCGAACGAACGAGCGCGGAGGCCGTCCGTAGGTAAGCCGCGGAACGCCCGACCTGCCGAATGGCAGGTTGCGCCCTTGTCTTAATGTTTACCTTTTAATTCTTTTCTGTATAATAGAAACCACGATGAAGACTTTTTCAAAAATTATTACTGCACTTTTAATAGTGCTCTGTATGGGGCTTGTTATGACAAGCTTCGTTTCATGTTTTGATGACGAACCAGAAGATGTTGCGGTTACGGGAAAAACGTACAACAGTTCCGGTTCTAGTGCCGGAAGAAAGAACAAGACGGTAAATCCTGAAGTTATTAATGAACTTGGAAAGCCGGGCAATTCTTATGACTATAACGAGGCTGACGCTGTTTTTGGACGCAGTACGACGCTTTCGTTCAGGAATAAAAATGTTGTGATTGACCGCTCTCCGGTAAAGAGTAAGACTCCTACGGCAGAAGACGGTACGTGGACTATATTCGTATATTTGTGCGGCGCTGACCTTGAGTCTGAGGACGGTGCGGCAACGACAGATATGGAAGAAATGCTCTACGCTTGTACTGAGCCTAACATAAAGTTCGTTGTGCAGACGGGCGGTGCGACTGAATGGCAGAAATACGGCATTTCTTCTTCTAAATTGCAGAGATATGTAATTTCAGACGGAACGATCAGGCTTGTGGACGAACTTTCAGACGCGAACATGGGCGATAAGGCGACGTTCCAGTCTTTTATCCTTTGGGGACTTGATAAATACGCCGCGTCCAAGATGGGTATTATCTTCTGGGACCACGGCGGTGGAAGCGTAAGCGGTGTCTGCTTCGACGAGAAATTCGACGACTCGCTTGACCTTATAGAAATTGATGAGGCGCTGACAGGCGTTCACGACAAGCTTTCTGGAAAGTTCGAGTTTATCGGCTTTGACGCTTGTCTTATGAGTACTATAGAAGTTGCGAACATGCTCGTTCCGCACGCAAACTACATGGTTGCCTCCGAGGAGCTGGAGCCGGGACGCGGCTGGAACTACACCGGTTTTGGCGAGTATCTTGATTTCAACCCGAAGTGTAACGGCCGGGAGCTTGGTGTTGCAATTGCGGACGCTTTCTACGACGACTGCTGCGATGACTGGGGTACGGAAAAAGAAACGACGCTTGCCGTAACAGACCTTTCAAAGCTCGATAATCTTATTACGGCGCTTAATACAGCTCTGGGCGAAATGTACGAGGCTTCTGCCGACACATCCGTTCTGCCTGTTATGGTGCGCAACATTTCGAGCGCAAAGAACTTCGGTGGTAACAACAAGACTGAAGGCTACACGAACATGGTTGACCTTGGCGCCATTCTTAAGAGCGTAGAAAGCTACGTTCCGTCGTCATCGTCGGCGCTGAAGGCTCTTAATGACGCTATTGTGTACAACAAGCTTGGCCAGAACGAAAAGGATGCGACAGGTCTTTCGACGTACTATCCGCTTTCTGTTAACTATTCGGGCGAGCTCGAAATGTTCAAGAGAATCTGTGTAAGCCCGTACTACATGACGTTCGTCGATAAGGTTACGTACGGTGCCAACATGGGTACTACATCTGGTTACTCTGGAGACGACGACTGGCTCGGAGACGACAGCAGCTGGTGGAGCGATGACGACTACGACAGTGATTACTGGGGCTGGTACGACGATGACGACGAAGACAGCGGTTATGGTATGACCTTCTTGAGCAGCCTTTTTGATGACTGGGATTGGGACGACGATGATTCCGGCTGGGGCTGGGATGACGATGACGGTTACGGTTATGGTTACGATGACTACGACGACTATGACTGGGATTACGATGATTACGATGACTACTATGGTTATGGTGATTACGGTTATGGTTACGGAAGCCAGTCACAGAGCCAGTCGAGCAGCCACTTCGGTACCGCGAACAGCTACAGTTCTAGCAGTAGTTCAAGCTGGAGTTCCGGCGGATATTCTAGCAGTTCAAGCAGCAGCTCCAGTAGCTCAAGCGGCGGTCACGGCATATACGGACACGGCTATCAAAGAAGGGCTTCTATTGAGTACGAAGTTGAGCCTATGATGACCGAAGACGGTACGTTCGGCTTTATCCTTACGGAAGATTCAATGTACAACCTTGACGGCGTATACTGTTCTATCATGATGATTGACGAGGACGGATATTTCATCGATCTTGGTTTGGACAATTACGTTTCTATTGACTGGGATGAAGGCATTGTTACCGATAACTTCGACGGATTGTGGTATCTGCTCGGAGACGGTCAGGTTCTGGCTATGTACCTTATAGAAGAAGGTGAAGACTACGACATGTATTCAATTCCGGTACAGGTTAACGGAAAAGACACGAACTTGCGTGCTATGATGGAGTATACTGACGACGGCTACGAAACATATATCCTTGGTACGTCAAGCGGTACTTCAGGTGGTGCGGCATCTGGCCGAATCAAGCCGCTTAAGCGCGGTGACGTAATTGTTCCAGCATATCATGTGTACAACGACCAGGGCGAGTACGAAGGCATGATTTACGGCGATGAATACAGATTCACCAACGATGACGCAATTTACGACGGATTCCTTCCGGAGTCTGACTATTACTACGCTTTCGAAATTGACGATATTTACGGAAATGAGTATTACACAGACTTTGCCTTGTTCGGAGTTGACGACGAAGGAGAAGTTTACTTCTACGACGAATAGAAACGAATTAATAATATGAAATAAGCCGAAGGGACGACAACCCCCGTTCTGACGAACGGTGGTTTTCTTCCCTTCGGACATCCTATCTTTCCGGGTTCTGGCCTTGTGCAAATGTTCCACGCGTTCAAGGACCGCCGGATTTCTGTCTTGGGTGCGCCGCTCACGATGCGCCGTTCTAAAATAAGGAAAAAATCATGAGTATTGGCTTGAAAAGGGGAACCGTCTGTATTGAAGAGCACCAAAAAACTTGGGAAGACAGCGCGGAACAAACTATTGCAGACATACAAAACGCTTTGGACGGAATTGATGCGGATGTTCAGCACGTCGGCAGTACTTCAATCAAGTCAATAAAGGCAAAACCGATTATCGACATAGCCGTTGGTGTTCCTGATTTTGAGTCTGTTTCCGCGCGGAACGACAAGCTTAAAAAAGCGTGTATTTTTCCCGCAAGCTGGGGTTTTGACGACCATCCCGAAGAACTGTTGTATGTTAAAGGCGATTTTGAGAAAGACACACGGACTCATCACATTCATGTCGTGTTGAAAACTTCAAAAGAGTGGAAAAACTATCTGAATTTCAGGGATTATCTAAACGCAACGCCGAATGCCGCGCGCGAATACGAGGCTGTAAAAGAAAAGCTAGAAGCCATGTATCCCGACAATCGGGAAAAATACACCGCCGGTAAAAGCGAAATTATTGCGAAACTGCTAGAAGAAGCTGAAAAATGGCGCGAGGTGACGCGCGCGGGTATGCGTACAAACTCTTGCGGGGCAACGCGCGCGGGTATGCGCCAAGACTCGTCCCAAGAAGTGCGCCGGTTTCCGATTGTGGAAGTTGATGAAACAAACATTTTTGATGCGGCGAAAATCCATTCCGTTTCGTGGCAAGCGTCTCACCGCGCATTTTGCAAAGCCGATTTTGTCGCTCTTCACACCCCTGAACGTCAGCGCGAATATCTTTTGGGGAAACTCCAAACAGGATATAAGCTTTATATGCTTTTGGACGCGGAGCCGGTTGGCATTGTGTCCGTAAAAGAAAGCCTTATAGAAGACCTTTACGTCCTTCCCGAAAAGCAGAACAAAGGGTATGGCTCTGCGCTTTTGAAATTCGCGTGTGCAAAATGCGCGGGTACTCCAACACTCTGGATTCTGGAAAACAACGTGAATGTAGCGCGTCTTTACCGCCGGAAGGGTTTTACGGAAACCGGCCGCAAGAACGTCGTCACAAACGGCCTTGATGAAATCGAGTTCGCAAAAACCATCTGAAAGCGACAAATGCGGTGGCTGGGATGTGATTGTCGCATACAGTTTGACACAACGGGGATACTGGTTTATTCTTTGGAAAGTGAGGTATTTATGATTAATAATTGCACTATACGCCTGACGGGGGGGGGTATCCCGCAATAACAGGATTTTAAAAGTAATTTCAATTCTTGCCTTTGTGCTGATGATATTCAGTTTTGTCGCATGTGGAGACACGCCAGCCC
>JAEEGK010006842.1_pt1 | contig 27317 bp, 18 predicted proteins | sample 8958771 | NCBI WGS metagenome assembly JAEEGK01 (sample SAMN16246547, study PRJNA631951) | gut metagenome | biome: gut microbiome; feature: rumen; material: SC-attached | host: Bos | place: Iran: Karaj | collected 2018-10 | reverse complement strand
GAATCCATGCCGAAGATGAAATTGTCGGGAAGATTTTCGACCTTTTCAACATACAGGCTGCTGCCCTCGATCTTCGGGAGCGGCGCGCTCACCGTAACGGGCCTGTCAACCGCGGGTGCGGGTGTTGTCTGTCCGTTATCGCTCCCAGCGCCCGAAAGCCGGGGATCCGGAGCATCCGTATGCGGCTCGGCATTGGCAAGTCTGGGATCGCGCTGGGGCTTGCTCTCATCGGTACTTGCAGCGTCCGAACCGTTATCCGTATCGGTCTGCCCCGATGCGCCGTTATCCGTCTGTCCGCTGACAGCGCCTGTCTGCGAATCCGTGCCGTTTCCGGCGTCGTTTCCGCTCTTACAACCGCACAGGGCAAATATCATGCAGCAGATCAGCATGATCGTGATGATCCGTTTTATCGCGAATTTATGTTTTTTCACTGTTTTTACCTCCGATGGTCTTTTTCGGTTTTCTATTGCAGGCACTGCTGTTATCCGGCCCGTTATGTCCTCTGTTTTCGCCTGCGCAATATTTATTTTCTTGTTGCGCAACCGATTGCTCACTATCAATATAGCAGAATTCCTCGCTCCCGTCAACCAAAATGTGGCGAAGACACAGGGACGGTTCTTTTGTCCGCGGAAACAAAAAGGACGCGGGCTTCGCCGCCCGCGTCTCTGTTATTTGTTTTGGACAAAAGAACCGTCCCCATGTCTTACCCGTGGAACAGCTTCTTGCCCTGGTATGCCGGCTCGCTCGTGAGGTTCACGCCGAGCTTGCGGAAGGTATTGCTGTCCACCTGTGAAAGGATCACGCTGGTGTGTGCCTCGCAGCCCTTGAGCCTCTGCAGCTGCTGCATCGCGATCTCGGCCTTTTCGTCGGTCTCGGCGCAGATCGTGAGCGCGATCAGTATCTCATCCGTATGCAGTCTCGGGTTTGTATTGCCGAGGTGATTTACCTTCAGGTCCTGTATGGGCTCGATGATCGAAGGAGCGATCAGATCCACCTCCTGATCGATACCGCCGAGCGCCTTCAGCGCGTTGAGCAGGAGTGCCGCGGATGCGCCGAGCAGAGGAGTCGTCTTGCCCGTTACGATCCTGCCGTCGGGAAGTACCATCGCTGCCGCGGGCGCGCCGGTCTCGGCTGCCTTTTTATTGGCTGCTGCGATAACGGGGCGGGAATCGACGGTCACGCCTGCCTGCTTCATGATCATCTCGATCTTGAGGACTTCTGCGGGTGTCGCATTGCCCTGGAATGCCTGACAGAGCGTGTTGTAATAGCGGCGGATGATCTCGTTGTGAGCGGCCGCGCGGACATAGTCATCGTCTATGATGCAGTTGCCCGCCATATTAACGCCCATATCGGTAGGCGACTTGTAAGGAGATTCGCCGAGAATGGTCTCGAACATCGCGTTCAGTACCGGGAATACCTCAACATCGCGGTTATAGTTAACGGTTGTTTTTCCGTATGCTTCAAGGTGGAAGGGGTCGATCATGTTAACGTCGTTCAAATCGGCAGTGGCTGCCTCATAAGCGAGATTAACAGGGTGTTTTAAGGGAAGGTTCCAGATAGGGAATGTCTCGAATTTCGCATAGCCGGCTTTGATGCCGCGCTTGTTCTCGTGGTAGAGCTGTGAGAGGCAGGTCGCCATCTTTCCGCTGCCGGGGCCCGGTGCGGTAACTACGACCAGAGGTCTCTCCGTTTCGATATAATCATTTTTGCCGAAGCCGTCATCGCTGACGATAAGAGGAATGTTCGCAGGATATCCGGGAATGATGTAATGCCTGTAGACACGCAGCCCCAGGCCTTCCAGCTTTTTCTGATAAGCCTCCGCGCTGGGCTGTCCCGCAAAATGGGTCAGTACCACGCTGCCGACATAGAGCCCGTAGCCCCTGAATGCGTCAATGAGTCTCAGAACGTCCATGTCATAGGTGATACCGAGGTCACCTCTGACCTTTGCCTTTTCGATGTCGCCCGCGTTGATGACGATGACTATCTCGGCGTCGTCCTTCATCTTCGCCAGCATCCTGATCTTACTGTCAGGCTCAAAACCGGGCAAAACGCGCGATGCATGGAAATCATCGAAGAGCTTGCCTCCGAACTCCAGATAAAGCTTGCCTCCGAAGCTGTTGATCCTCTCGAGGATGTGCTCCGACTGCATCTTCAGGTACTTGTCATTGTCAAAACCTACACGGCTCATACTCTCTGCCTTCCTTTTCCCGTTCATACGAAGTGTGTCGCGGATCATTCAGACCCATCTTATATGATTATATGAAACTCACTCACCGAATTCAACATGACTTTAGTATTTTTTGTCGCGGTCTTTCTGCGTTGTTTTGCTTGCATTATCGCATGGTTTGAATTATAGTGTAGTTGGTTAAAAATCGGCATTTACAGTTTTGGGGCGTTTCGTACCCTAAGGAGTATCACACATCATTATGGACATTTTTGATTACTTACAGTTACTCGGCGGAATCGGTCTCTTCCTCTTCGGAATGAAGTATCTCGGCGCATCTCTCGAGCGCATGGCCGGATCCAAACTTGAAAAAACTCTCGAAAAACTCACTAAAAACCGCTTCAAAGGTCTTCTGCTCGGTGCCTTTGTCACCGCTGCCATACAGAGTTCTTCAGCGACCACGATCATGCTGGTCGGCTTCGTAAACGCAGGCATCATGAGCCTTGCGCAGACTATCCCCGTTCTTCTCGGCGCCGATATCGGTACCACCGTCACCGGTCAGATCCTGCGTCTGGCAGATATCTCGGGTTCCGGCAGTTCCATCATCGGCCTGCTCAAGCCCACCGCTTTTGCTCCGCTGCTGATCGGCATCGGCGCGTTCATCATGCTGATGAGCAAAAAGAAAAAGGCGAACAATATCGCCTCATGTCTGATGGGCTTCGGCATTCTCTTTTTCGGAATGAGCACGATGGAGACGGCACTCGGGCCTCTCTCCAGTTCGGAATCCTTCAGCAAAGTATTCACCACGTTTTCAAACCCGATAGTCGGACTGCTGCTCGGTATCCTGCTTTCCTCGATACTCCAGAGCTCCTCGGCTTCGGTCGGTATCCTGCAGACGCTTGCCGCGGCGACCGGCACGATCTCGTTCGCGGTTGCGGCTCCGATGATCATCGGTATCAGCATCGGTAAGATCACACCTATCGTGCTGGCCAGCATCGGTATCAAACGCGAGGCACAGCAGGTAACGCTCTCACAGCTGATCCTGAGCGTAGTCGGCAGTTTGCTCGGCCTGGCTCTCATCTATCTGGTGCTCTCACCCTTAGGTCTGATCACCTGGGACAGGATCATGACGCGCGGATCGATCGCTAACCTGAACACGATATACAACCTCGCCATCGCGGTATTCTTCATCCCGTTCTGCTCGCTCCTTGCAAAAGCAGCGAAAAAGATACTGCCCGACGAGGCTCCGTCCAAGATGGACGAATCACTGCTCGCGCTCAACGACATGCTGTTAAATACTCCCGCTGTTGCGCTCGATCAGTGCACCCGCGTTATCAATAACATGGGCTCTACCGCTGTAGAAAACTACGGCCTCTGCATACAGATGCTCGATCATTACGATGAGCACACCGTTGAAGACATCAATGAAAATGAGGCCTTCCTCGACAAAGCCGAGACCAAACTGAGCGACTACATGGTCAAGGTCACCGGCTGCAATCTCCGCTCCGAGGACCGCAAAGAAGCCACCAAGATCATGCACTCGATCATGGACTTCGAGCGAATCGGCGATCACTGCGTAAAGCTCTCGGATGTAGCCGCATACAATACCTCAAACGACATCGTTTTCACCGATAACGCAAAACGCGAGCTGGTCCTCGTCGCTGACGCGGTCAATGAGATCCTCACTACGACGGTCACCTCTTTCGAGCAGGATGACGACAGTGAGGCACTCAAGGTCGAGCCTCTCGAGGAGCTGATTTCCGCGATGTGCGAGAGCGTCAAGGAAAACCACGTGGCGCGCCTCCAGGCCGGCATCTGTACCGTACAGAGCGGCATCTCCCTGGTTGAATGTCTCACGAGTTTTGAGCGTATCGCTGCATATTGCTCGAACATCGCGCTGCATGTCATCGAGAAACACACCTCCGGCTCCGGCTTCGATATGCACGGCTACGCGAAGGAGATGCATGTATCGAGTGAGGTTTACCAGGATTACTACTACGAATATTCCAAGAAATACATGATCCCGCTCGAGGACCTGAGCAACGAGCAGGGAATAGACTGAAACAGACAAAGGGGGACGGAAGAACCGTCCCCATGTCTTCTTACTTATTCAATTCCTTTAACTATCACGAACTCATAGTCCTCATCTGCGGCCTTCTCGATCTCCTGCATGCCGTATTCCACATCAAAAGTCTCGATCCTCATGCGTACGGCGGCGTCGACCTCGCGGATCTTGCCGTTGTCCTCGAGATTGCCGGCGGAGCGTCCGGCGAGTCTCGCAGGTGCCAGGATGATGCGTGTCTCGGGCTTCTCACCGCGGGCGACAGCCTCCTCGTAGCGGCGCTTCTCCGAGAGCAGCACCTCCGCGAGCAGTTCGGGCTTTGAGAATGTCGAATCCAGGATCAGGTTGTAATTCGAGAGCTTGAAATAATCGATCCCGTAGATGTCCTTGTAGCGCCTGTCCTCATTATGGGCTCTCGCGATCAGCTGTTCCTTCGCGTCCTCCTGCGACTTATAGGCCTCTGTATCCCCGCGGTCGTCATTGAACACGCGGCGCGCGGCCTCATCGATATCGACGGAGAGGAATACCTTGAACGTATCTACCGCAAAATGCCATGCCAGCCTCGAGTCAAAGAAGAGATCCTCCTTGCGCTCGATCGATACCTGACGCACCCTGTCGTCGATCAGATGGTCGAAGGAATTATCCTTTTCCATCAGCTGGTTCATCTCCAGCACGGACAGTCCGCGCTCCGCCGCAAATTCGCGGATCACCTTTCCGGTCGAATAGATCTCGTATCCGTACTTATTCGCGAATATCTTGCTGATCGTAGACTTTCCGCTTCCCAGATTTCCCGTAAGTGTAATATGCATCTTTTCCTCCTATTCGGCTGCCGGCCGACAGCCGATTCTAACAGTTTTTTATACCTGTCTGCAGATCAATACAGCTTCATGATCTCGTCGATCACATGACCGGTTGCCTTCTCAACCGTGCCCTCTTTGAAAGGATTCAGCAGATTACCGATATTCAGCAGATCGAAGTAGCCCTTTGTTCCGCCCGCTCTGCAGAGGTTCAGATAATCGGCCCAGGCCTTGGTCCTGTCCTCCTTCATGCGTCCGTAGTACTGGAACGCGCAGATCTGAGCCAGCGCATACTCGATGTAGTAGAACGGATAGAGGAAAATGTGCTGTTTCTGCATCCAGAAACCGCCCTCCTCGAGGAACTTATTACCGTCGTAATCGCGCCAGGGCATGTATTTCTGCTCGATCTCATGCCATACACCCCTGCGCTCCATGGCATCCATGCCGGGCTTTGCGTAGACCCTGTGCTGGAACTCGTCCACGCTTACCAGATAAGGTATAACCTCGATCGCGCCGATCAGATGCGATGTCCTGTATTTATCGGCATTGGGACCGAAGAACGACTCCATCCAGGGATAAGCGAAGTGCTCCATCGACATGGAATGTACCTCGTTGATCTCCGCGGTCGATCCGGTCAGATCACTGATCGGGATGCTGCGCATAGCCAGATAACCCTGGAAAGCGTGTCCCGCCTCATGTGTCAGAACGTCCACATCGGCCGAGGTTCCGTTGAAATTTGAGAAAATGAATGGTGCCTTGTAGGTCTCAAAGGAGGTCATGTAGCCGCCCATATGCTTACCGGGGCGGGTCTCGAGGTCAAAGAGACGGTACTCCTTCATGAAATCAAAGAACTCGCCGGTCTCGGGGCTCATGGCTCTGTACATGTTCTGAGCCTTGTCAACGAGCTCCTGCGTGGTGCCGATGGGGTTCGCGTTGCCCTCCGGGAATTTGAGCGCCTCGTCATAGTATCTGAGCTTGTCGAGTCCCAGTCTGACGCGCTGCTTTTCGCGGATCTTAGCCACCGCGGGAGTCACGATCTCGCGGATCTGCTCGCGGAACCTTGCAGCGTCCTCCTGCGTGTAATCAAAACGCTTGCGCGCGATATAAGCCATCTCGGTATAGGTGGGGAAGCCCATCTTCTTTGCCGACTCGTCACGCAGAGCCACCAGCTTCGAGTACTGCTCGTCGAGCTTCGGGCTGATCTGCTCATACAGGGCAGCCCATGCCTCGAACGCTGCCTTTCTCTCTGCGCGATCCGTGCTCTCCATAAACTTCAGCAGTCCGTAGAAATTGCGCTTCTCGCCGTTAAACTCGATAGTTGCCTGCGCTGCGGTCTTGGAATACTCCTGGGTCAGCTTGCCCTGTTCAACTATCTCGGGAACTATCCTCTCATCCGATGTCAACAGCTCCGCATCCATCAGCTTAAAGAGCTGCTTGCCGTATTCTTTTTCAAAATCCTCTCTGAATGCCGAACCTGTCAGAGCCTTATTCCACGCGGTCTGCAGCGGGATCAGCTTAGCGGTCTCCTCCTGCAGCCACTCAACCTCTTTGTCGTAGTATTCGTCGGTGGTGTCCATAGTATTGCGCACCGAAGCGATGGAATACAGGGTAAAAAGCTCGGCTCCCTTCTCCTGAACCTCAAAAAAAGCCTCTCGCACCTCTGCGTAGCTCTTTGCGTTCAAAACCTTTTCCGTCGCAGCCGAAAAAGCCTGCTTCATGCTCTCGATGTCCGGCCTTGTGTAAGGCATATCACTGAATTTGATCATATTTTCCCTCCTTGAAAAAACTCTGCTATCATGATACCACGGATACGGCGCGGGCGGCAACGGATAAATTTTCTCAAAACGAAACCTTTTGATTGTTTTGAGAAAACCCATCCTGCGCGCCCGCGCCTCACTTTACAACACAGAAAGAGATTGTTAAAATACTATCTGTATTTCATCGCCGGAGTACCCGGCAAAACAGCAACATAGGAACAGGGGAATCGCACAGAATGGTATATACACTCACTTTCAGTCCATCAATAGATTATGTAATGGAGATAAAGCATCTCACCCCCGGAGAGATGAACAGAGCACAGGCCACGCACATCTACCCCGGCGGCAAGGGCATAAATGTCTCTGCGGTTCTTCATTCTATGGGTGTAGAAAATACGATCCTCGGTTTTATCGCAGGCTTTACCGGAAATGAGATAGAGAATATCCTGAAAAAACACGGCCATCATACGGATTTTATCCGCTTAAAGAGCGGACTTTCGCGCATAAATGTCAAGGTGCTGGCTTCTGAGTCCACCGAGCTTAACGCTCCCGCTCCCGCCATCCGCAAGGACGACTTAAAGCAGCTCAATGACCGCCTGCAGGCTTTAAAGGACGGAGATGTCCTCGTAATGTCCGGTTCCGTACCTTCGGGCCTGCCCGATTATACCTACCGCATAATCCTGGACAGCTTAAAGGACCGCAACATTACCACAATTGTAGACACGACCGGCCCTCTGCTGCTCTCCGCACTGGAGAGCCATCCTTTCCTGATCAAGCCGAACCGCGAGGAGCTCGGCGAGCTCTTCAGCACCAAAAATATCGGCACCGGCGACGCAGAAAAATATGCGCACACCCTTCAGGATAAGGGTGCGCGCAATGTTCTCATATCCCTCGACCGCGAGGGTGCCATGCTTCTTTGCGAGGACGGCACTCTGCTCACACGCGAGGCCCCCCGCGGAAATGTAGTCAATCCCGTAGGTGCCGGAGACGCCATGGTCGCCGGGTTTATCTACGGCTGGCTCGAGACCGGCTCGTATGACGATGCCTTAAAGACCGCAGTCTGCGCCGGCAGCGCATCCGCATTCTCATCGGGCCTGCCCTCAAAGGACGATATCATGTCGCTCAGACGACTTATGAAGGACTGATCATCAGTCCTTTTTTATATCTTTATTATTCTTTCGCAAAGCTGCTTTGTTTCGTCCTCGTCATGGGTCACGAGGATCAGCCGTGAAGCGCCGATCTTATCCTCCACATAACCCATGACTTCTTTTTTGAGCTCTTCATCGAGCCCCTTGAAGGGCTCATCGAGTATTACGGTATCCGCCTCTGCCATCATAGCGCGGACTATCGCGACACGGCGTTTCATGCCGCCGCTGAACTTTGATACGGGCTTGGTGAGTTCCTCGGGATTCGATACTCCGATCCCTACACTCTTTAATTCTTCGATGATCGCTTCTTCGGGGACATCTTTTTTCAGGACCAGTCTCAGATTCTCCGGCGCGCTGCAATGCTCTATCAGGCGGTTTTCCTGAAAAACGCAGGCAAATCGCCCGGTCTCGGTTCCGGTGATCTCGCCGCTGTCAGGTTTTTCCAGTCCCATGATAAGACGCAGCAGCGTAGTCTTGCCGGAACCCGAGGGTCCCATGATCGCCACGGCCTCACCGTCCCCGAAGGTTTCGCATAAGCCTTCAAAAACCGCTGTCTCACCGTATTTTTTATATATATTCTTTAGTTCAATCTCGCCCATGATCCACTCCTGCAAGGAATATTGTCAATTCCTCTCCGTGACCCGCTTCAGCACGGCCATCACCGCTTTTTCAAATACCACGCTCACCAGCACTATGACTGCCGTCCAGGCGAACAGCTCATCCGTCATCAGATACAGCTTCGCCTCATAGAGCCTGGTGCCTATGGCGTTCGGCGTCAGGCCTATGACCTCTGCAGCGACTCCCGACTTCCACGAGAAACCCAGGGCTATATTCACGGCGGCGACAAAATGCGGCTTCACTGCCGGTATATATATATATTTCAGCTTTTTCGCATTTCCCAGCCTGAAAACCTCCGCCATCTCGAGCAGTTTTGGATCGGTACCCTCTATACCGGCCAGTACATTGGTATATATGACCGGGAGCACCATCAGGAAGGAGATAACTGCGGGCAGCTGCCTCGAGTTGATCCAGAGCAGGACCAGTATGATAAATGACGCCACGGGGACCGCTTTGATCAGCTTCATCAGCGGTGAAAACAGGTATTTGACCGGCACAACCCGGTAAGATGCGGCTGCCAGGAGCGTGCCCAGTATGACCGCGCACAGGAATCCAAGTACTATATGCAGAAACGAGTTTCCGACCGTTTTCCAAAAGGTAAGCGTCGGGATCAGCCCAAACAGGGCTTTAAGAGCGTCGATCGGGCCCGGCAGGATGACCCTGCTGCCCGTCACCACGCTTAACAGCTGCCATACGAGCAGCCAGAATATGACTGCCGCTGCGGTATATGCTATTCTTTTCGTTCTTTTATCCCTGTCTGCCATATTATTATTCTCTTACGATCGCGTCCCAGACCTTATAATTTGTCTTTATGACCGTCTCAGCCTCCCAGGCTGCGTATTTCTCTTCGAACAGCGCCTTCTGCCGCGCTTCGATGATCCTGATCCTCGCGGCATTGGTGCTCTCCTCGTCGGTGTATTTCACGCAGTCCAGGATAAAGTAGGCGTCCTCGGTCTCGTACAGGCCACTGATCTCGCCCTCCCGGAGCGAATATGCCTTGTCCGGAATGTCGTCGGGCAGCTTTTCCTTTAGCTCCGCGTAATCTGCAACCAGCTCCACCACACTGTAACGGTCGTCGTTTATCTCGGCGAGGCGTGTGATATCGGGGTTTACCTTTGCCGCAGCCAGATATTCTTCGGCGTCGGCTTTGATCTGTGCCAGCTCCTCATCCGTATATGATACCGCGTCCTCATCATCATTCTCGTAATACTTAAGGACCGAGATATAATCGAGCACCATGTGCCTGACATCCACATCGGGGATATTGGTATCAATATTGAGCGTCAGGTTCTCATAGACCTTCATCGCGAGTACATTGTCGGTGTAGATGGCTTTTACGATATCCTGCGTGATGCCGTATTTATTCTTCAGCTCCGTACTGAGGCCGCTCATGAACTCATCGGTCTGCAGGTTGATGTTGAGCTGGTCGTCCTCGTTGATCGTTATCCCGAGCTCGCCGGCTCTTGCGCAGACGATCTTGATATAGATGATCTGCTCCATGATGTCGTCCTTTACGGCATCCCACATTGTCTTTCCTTCGGTGTCCACCTTAAAATCCCAGATGTCCTCTCCGTACATTGCCTCGATGTCGGCTATCTGCCGCAGAGCGTACAGATACCACTCCGTAAGGCTTACCCGCACGTCCGACACCGTAAAAACGGTATCCTCGAGAAAGCTCGTGGTCAGCTCATGCGTATCGTCGTCTCCGCTCTTATCACCCATCAGGCCGCAGCCTCCCGCCGAGAGCGCGATCATAAAAATGACCGCGGCCGCGGCGATAAGCTTTCGCCATCCAATTAACAGTCTCATATCAAACTCCGTCCCGTGCCTGAAAAACAGGCTCTATTTTCTATCAGCCACACTCTCTCCCGCAGGCAGCAGTATCTCTCCCATCGCGTCGATCAGCCCGCCAATCTGCGCAAATATCTGCGCCACCGGCAGCACGTCGCGTTTTTTGCCTCTCTCGTCCTCGAGCTTAAAGGTAAAATACGGACTCTTGCCGGGCACGAGCCTCAGCCGGTTCCCGTATTTCGCGATGAGTTCGGGGATCCGCGCCACATCGAGCTTTGCCTTTTCGTACATGTTGAGGCGCACGTCCAGCTTTTTCTGCGTCAGCCCCGTCACGTACACCGCGTGCGCGCGGCTCTTTAAGAGCGCGATAGAGAGCAGGTTGTTGACTGCGTTCGGGATGTCGCCGTATCTGTCGGTGAGCTCCTCCTGCATGTCGACCAGCATCTCATTGCTCTCGATATTCGCGATGCGTTTGTACATGTCGAGCTTCTGCAGCTCGTTCTTAATATACGTGGACGGGATGTACGCGTCAATATCCATATCGATCGCGGTCTCCCAGATGTCGATCTCCTTTTCGCCGAGCTTCAGCGCATTGACGGCCTCGTTTAAGAGTTTGCAGTACAGATCGTATCCGACCGCGGACATCTGTCCCGACTGCTCGGCTCCTAAGAGATTGCCGGCGCCTCTGATCTCGAGGTCCCTCATCGCGATCTTAAAACCGCTGCCGAGCTCGGTAAACTGCCTGATCGCGGAAAGTCTCTGCTCCGCCACCTCTTTGAGGATCTTGTCGCGTTTGTACATCAGAAATGCGTACGCGGTCCTCGCCGACCTGCCCACGCGGCCTCTCAGCTGGTAGAGCTGCGAGAGTCCGAGCCTGTCCGCATCGTCGATGATTATCGTATTGACATTGGAGATATCGAGGCCGGTCTCAATGATCGTGGTGGATACCAGCACATCTATCTCTCCGTTGATAAAGCCCATCATGATCTTCTCGAGCTCGCGCTCGCTCATCTGTCCGTGCGCGTAAACGATCCTCGCGTCGGGCAGGAGCTTTTGCAGAGTCGCCGTCATCTCGGAGATGCCGTTGACCCTGTTGTAAACATAGTAAACCTGGCCTCCGCGGGCCAGCTCCCTGTTGACCGCCTCACGTATGATCTCGTCGTTGTGCTCCATAACAAAGGTCTGTATCGGCAGCCTGTCCACGGGCGGCTCGTCGAGCACGCTCATGTCCCTGATGCCGATCAGGCTCATGTGGAGCGTACGCGGGATTGGCGTCGCGGTGAGCGTCAGCACGTCCACGTCGTCCTTGAGCTGCTTTATCTTTTCCTTATGCGTGACTCCGAAGCGCTGCTCCTCGTCAACGATGAGCAGGCCGAGGTTTTTGAACTTAACGTCCTTTGAGAGGAGCCTGTGCGTACCGATCACGATATCGAGCTGACCGGTCTTCAGGTCCTCCAAAGTCCGTTTCTGCTCCGCGGGCGTCCTGAAACGCGAGAGCATATCGACTCTTACGGGATAATCCGCCATCCTGAGGGCAAATGTATTGTAATGCTGCTGCGCCAGAATGGTCGTCGGCACGAGGAATGCCACCTGTTTGCCGTCCTGCGCCGCCTTGAACGCGGCACGTATCGCGATCTCCGTTTTGCCGTAGCCTACGTCTCCGCAGATCAGACGGTCCATGATCTTGGTCGACTCCATGTCGCGCTTGGTGTCCTCGATGGCCCTGAGCTGGTCATCGGTCTCCTCGAACGGGAATGTCTCCTCGAACTCCTTCTGCCATACGGTATCGCGTCCGAATCTGAATCCGGGCTTCGCCTGTCTGGCCGCGTAGAGCCTCACGAGGCTGTCCGCGATCTCGCGCACCGCGCCCCGCACCTTTGTCTTGGTAGTCTTCCACTCGGTCGAATCGAGCTTGTTGATCTTGGGGGTCTTGCCCTCGGGTCCGGAGTATTTCTGGACAGCATCCATCGCGGTCGCCAGGACGTAGAGCGTCCCGCCGCCGGCATATTCGATCTTTATATAGTCCTTTATGACATGGTCGACCTCTATCTTTTCTATTCCGCGATAGATGCCGATGCCGTAGTTCTCGTGCACTACATAGTCGCCGCTCTCGAGCTTTGTGAAATCGGCTATCTTGGTGCCCTCGTAGAGCTTCGGCTTATGAGGTTTTTTCTTTTGTTTGCCGAAAATGTCGCTCTCACAGACGATCGCGAATTTGAGCATCGGATACTCAAAGCCTCTCGATACCGAGCCCGAAGCGACCTTGATCTCGCCCTCCTGGACCATGCGGCTGTCGTCGTCGCTGTAAAAAGCGTTGAGTTCGTAATCGCAGAGGTCCTGCGCCAGACGCTGCGCGCGGGACTTCGATGCGGTGAGCAGTATCACGCGGTACTTCTTTTTCTTCCAGTCCGCGAATTCCTTGACGAGCAGCTCGAAATCGCTGTTGTAGGAGCTGACTGAGCGCACCGTAACGCCCAGAGACACCTTCGCAGGGATCTGTGAGAATTTGTACTCCATCGCGCTCAGCATGATGACCGGCGCCGATTCGAGCTTTGCGAACAGATAAGATGAGGCATACACCGCATCCGCCTGCCCGGGCAGGATATATCCGCCCTCGAGCCTGCCCTGCATGCTCATTTGGAATTCGGTATCGACCGCTTCCGCCGTTTCCGCCAGTCTGGCCGGCTCATCGAGGAATATGAACGAGTCGCCGTCGGTGAAATAGTCAAAGAACGACACCGTTTTATCGGTGAAATAATCGATGTAGCTCTCAAGGGAAGCCTTGCCTTTGAGGTACTCGAGATTCTCCTTAAAGGCCTCGACCGCCTTTAATGCGCGGGATGCCTCTTCGGTCTTCATTTTCTTTCTGAGGGCCTGTATATACTTTTTCGCCTCGGCGTCGAGCTTTGATACTCCCGCCGCGATATCCTCCTCGTCAAGCACGATCTCGGCCGCGGGGAATATATCGAACGCCCCCGCATTCTCTATGGAACGCTGGCCCGAGGGGTCGAATATCCTTATCGAATCGATCTCGTCGCCCCAGAGCTCTATGCGGTACGGCGCCTCTTCGGCGAGGGGATACACGTCTATGATGCCGCCGCGGATCGCGAATTCGCCGGGATTCTCGACGAGCGCGGTCCTCTCATAGCCGATCCTTACCAGCTGCTTTGCGAGCTCCTCGGGATCGAGCGTGTCGTCGGGATCGATGTGTATCACGTTTTTCTGCAGTTCACCTGGCTGCATGATCTTATCCATGCCCGCGTGGAACCCTGCGACCACGGTCACGGGTTCGCCCTCGAGGAGGCGCTTTAAGCACTTCATCCTCTCTCTGACGATCGTGTCTCCGTGCACGTCGGCGCTGTAGAATATGATGTCCTTTGACGGATAAAAAAGCACATTTTTATCGTACATCTGCAGATCCGCCGCAAGCTCCCGCGCCTTTATCTCGTTGTCGGTAATGATGAGGCGCTTCGTCCTGCGCTCCGATGCAGCCGCGATAAGATGTGCTTTCTGTGAGTCCGTGCAGCCTGTTACGCGCACGGGCAGCTTATTCTTATCAATGCTTTCCCAGAGTCTTTGCAGCTCTTTATAGTCTGCCAGGGGCTGTGTAAATGAGTTCATTCGCTTTCCTTTTTCCTGTTGTAGACGTTCATGGCACTGTCCATGCCGTCAATGACTATCGACTCGCACGCCTTCGCCGCCTCGGCGATCGCGCTCCTAACGAGCGGCTCCTCGTCCTTCGGAACCCTGCCGAGCACGTAATCGGCCAGATCCCAGCCCTCGGGCTTTGCCCCGACGCCGATCTTGATCCTGTCGAATACGTCGGTCCCGAGATGCGCGATAACGGACTTAATGCCGTTATGCCCGCCGGCGCTGCCCTTTTTCCTGAGGCGCAGCTGTCCGGGCTCTAAGCTCACATCGTCATATATCACGATGATGTCCTCGTTGGTCGCCTTGAAAAAATCGAGGACGGCCCTCACGCACTCGCCGCTTAAGTTCATGTAGGTCTGCGGCTGTACCAGAATGACCTTTTCGCCGCCTATATATCCGAAACCGCAGAGCCCCTTAAAACGCCTGGTATCCAGCCTGATCCCAAGCGTGTCCGAGAGTCTCGTCACGGTATCAAATCCCATGTTATGACGGGTTCCGGCATATTCCCTGCCGTAATTGCCCAGTCCGAATATGATCTTCACTTCTTTCTCCTTAATTACCGTCCAGCGGCGTCGCGTACCTGTACAGATGGCCCGGCAGTACCTCATCGCCTCTGGCCTCGAACATATTGCTGATGCAGGTGATCTGATAGCCCTGCTCGAGCAGCCAGGGTATGATCCTCTCGGTCGCCTCTGCGGTGCTCTCGTACAGATCGTGCATCAGTATGATGTAGCCGTCTCTGGCATCCTGCTTTATCTGCGCCACGACGGAATCTGCATTCCTGGTCTTCCAGTCGAGCGAATCGACCGACCAGTTGAACATCGGGCGCTCAACGACGGACTTGACCGTGTCGTTAACATTGCCGTAGGGGGGTCTGACTATGATCTCGCCCACGGGAACCAGCTTGTTGATCTTTTTCTCGTTATCGTAGACCTGCCTGCGGATCTCGTCCTTGCCCTTTTCCTTAAGATTCGCGTGATCGAGCGTGTGGTTCGCGACCTCGCAGCCCGCGTCGTAAACCGCGCGTACCTGGTCGGGGAAGGAATCGACCTCGTAGCCGACCATGAAAAATGTCGCCTTCACGTTGTATTTCTTAAGTGCCGCAAGTATCCTGTCCGTATGTGAACTCGGTCCGTCGTCAAAGCTGAGCGCGATGATCGGCTTGGACGGATCGATATTGGGGTCGAAGTAATATGCGTGCTCCGTAGGGTCGAACGGCTCCGTCGTCGGAGTAGGCTCCGGAGTGGGGGTCTCCCCGGGTGTCGGAGTGGCCTCGGGTGCCGATGTCGGCGATGATGACGCCGCGGATGTGGGCGCCGCGCTGTCCGTGCCGCTGCCCGGGCCCTGCTGGCTGTCTGTATTTCCGGGAGCTGCGGCCGTATCTGCTGTATTATCGGGGACTCCCGTATTTGCTCCCGCGTCCCCGGCCGGGCCGGTCTTACCCGCATCGCTGTCCCGATCTGCAGTCCCGTTATCCGCAACGACGGTCGCGCCTGTGTCTGCGGGCTTACCAGGCTCCCCGGGTCCCGCCGGCGTCTGCCCCTGCTTCGTCTCCTCGATGGTCTTTACCGTCGAATAGAGCTCCTGCAGCTCACCAAAATAAACTACCGTCACGACCAGCGCCGCGATGGCGGTAAGGAGCCAGACGATCATGAGTATCTTGGCTCTCGATACCGAATTCTTACGTTTCAAAAAATCTGCCTCTTTCCTTTACTGCCCGCGGATCTGCAGGCAAAAACTCAATTCCGTTTACACGGCTTTTGCCCTCCGTCAGGCCTTTCGGGACCGTAACGGAGGGCTGTTGTTTTGATATTATCTTATCGCTGCCGTTCACCTGTCAACTGTGAGCAGCAGCTCTTTGTCAGATCAGATATCTGTCGTTTTTCTCGACTACGATCCTGATCTTGCCGTTTTCGCCGATGTATGTCTGATTCGGCCTTAAAGTGTCCCTGCTCTCTACGATGCAGTTCTCGATGTAGGTATTGTCACCTATGTGGACATCGTTAAGTATGATCGAATTCCTGATGACGCAGTTGTTTCCGACATAAACCTTTTTGAACAGCAGCGAGTTCTCGACGGTTCCGTTGATGATGGTTCCGCTCGAAACCAGCGAGTTGCGCACGCTCGAGCCCGTATTGTACTTAGCGGGCGGCAGATCGTCGATCTTGGAATAAACATCGGGATACTGCTTGAAGAAGTAGTTGCGCACCGTCGGATCGAGGAAATCCATATTTGTGCGGAAATACTCCTCGACCGTGCTGATGTTGCTCCAGTACTCATCGTGCTCGTACGCGTACATTTTCTTGATGTCGGTGTATCTGACGATGATGTCGCGCACGAAATCGTAACGCTCCTCCTCGACGGTCTTCTCGATCAGCTCGATCAGCTGACGGCGGCGGATAACGTAGATACCCATCGAGAGCAGCGGCTCGGCGTCCCTGCAGAAGAAGGGCTTCTCCTCGAACGAGGTGATCCGCCTGTCTTCATCCGTCTCGATGATGCCGTACCTGGTGATGTCCGTATTCGCGCCCGCCTTTCTGCAGACTACGGTCACATCGGCCTTTTTCCTGATGTGATACTCGATCAGCTTATTGAAATCCATCTTGTATACGCCGTCGCCCGAGCAGATGATAACGTAAGGCTCATGGCTGTTGCGCAGGAATGAAAGATTCTGATAGATGGCGTCCGCGGTGCCTCTGTACCAGAAAGAGTTATCCGTGGTGATCGTGGGTGTGAAAACGTACAGACCGCCCTGTTTACGTCCGAAATCCCACCATTTTGACGAGCTCAAGTGCTCGTTTAAAGATCTCGAGTTATACTGCGTCAGAACCGCAACCTTCTGGATGTGCGAGTTCGACATGCTGCTCAGTACAAAATCTATCGCGCGGTAGCTGCCTGCCACGGGCATGGCCGCGATGGCTCTCTTGTTCGACAGCTCACGCATCCTGTTGCTGTTTCCTCCGGCGAGGACCAAACCTATCGCTCTCATACGGTACCTCCTTTAGCCGATTCAGACTCTTCGCTGCCCGCATGAGCGAGCAGAGGTCTCTTTTTGATCAGGCTCTCTCCGCCGTCAAGCCAGCCGTTCTGATAGTCCTCAGCTGTCGTAACGCCCGAGATGACGGTATTCTTTCCGATCCTGATACCGTCGGGGATGACTGTACCTTCGGCCAGTGTAACGAGGCCGTTGCAATAGATGTTCGGATGCTGCTTGTTCTCTTTTTCCTCTCCGACGCCGAGCTCGCAGTTGTTGCCGACCTTGACGCTCTCGGCGATGATCGCCTTATAGATGTTGGAGTTCTCGCCGATCTCGGAGGAGTTCATGATGATCGAGTCGTAAACCTTGCTGCCTGCTCCGATCACTACGCCGGGGCTGATGACGGAATTATATACCTCTCCGTAGATCTCCGCGCCCTCGCCGATGATGCTGCGGCTGACAACCGCGTTCTGCGCGATGTACTGGGGCGGGATCGCGTCCGACTTGGTGTATATCTTCCAGAATTCCTCGTAAAGATTGAACTCGGGCACCAGGTCGATCAGCTCCATGTTCGAGCTCCAGTAAGCGGATAAGGTCCCGACGTCCTTCCAGTAGCCGTTGTATTCGTATGCGAAAATGCGCGCGCCGTTCTTATGGCAGTAGGGGATGACGTGCTTTCCGAAGTCGCATCCGGACTGTCCCGAAAGCGCAACGAGCGCCTCGCGCAGCAGCTTCCACGAGAAAATGTAGATACCCATCGAAGCCAGATTGCTCCTGGGTTTCGCGGGCTTCTCTTCGAAGTCTACGACCTGCTTGTTCTCGTCCGTTATGATAAGTCCGAAGCGGGAAGCGTCCTCCCACGCCACGGGATATGAAGCTATGGTGATATCGGCATTGTTTGCCTTATGGAAGTCAAGGAGCATCTCATAATCCATCTTATAGATATGATCGCCGCCGAGAATGAGAACATAGTCGGGGTTATAATACTCCATGTACTTGAGATTCTGATAGATGGCATTCGCGGTGCCGCTGTACCACTCCGCGTTGTCCGACTTTTCATACGGCGGGAGTATGCTTACACCGCCGATGTTACGGTCAAGGTCCCACGGAATGCCTATTCCGATGTGTGTGTTCAGTCTGAGCGGCTGATACTGTGTAAGAACGCCTACCGTATCAACACCCGAATTGATGCAATTGCTCAGCGGGAAATCGATAATCCTGTACTTTCCGCCATAGCTCACGGCCGGCTTTGCCATATCAGCCGTCAGGACGCCGAGTCTCGAACCCTGTCCTCCCGCAAGGAGCATTGCGATCATTTCTTTATGGATCAAAAATACCACCCCCTGTATTATATAGTTGGGCATCGGAATAATGGCCGTCTTCCGATACCGATACAGACTAATTATAGCACATGTGCGCGGAAAATGGAATAAACATTGAGCGCAAATGACCCAAAGGTGCGGTTGGTAAACAAGTTTACTTTTTTTGCGGCAGAAGAAATTTCGGCGATTTTCTTTTAATCAACTTCAAAACGCTCCGCCTGTTGATAACTGTGACCCGAAAAGGCGCATAAAAGGCAGGTAAAGACCGGCCTTGCCGGAAAACCGTCCACTTTGTCCACTTAAAAATTATCCACATCGGCGGATGATCCTCCCGGACCTTTTCTTATGGGCGTTCCGGCTTTTCGGGGCTGATTTATCCACATCTTCCCCCGGCGTTTTCGACAGTTGTTTTACCTTCGATCCGACTTTGCTAAAATTTTTGCGCATGCTATAATTCAGTCTGCCGGCGCTCGAGAAAGTTGAGGGGCTTTCAGCCGGACGACGCTCTGATGTGGAGGGGACTTATGACAAGGCCCATTAAGCTTTCTTTTGGAAATGAGATCGGTGAGACAACCGTTTCTAATATATTTATCGACGAATACATGGCTGACGCCAACGGTGCATATGTAAAGGTATATCTGTATCTTCTGCGCTGCCTGGGTGATCCTTCCGTAGACGTTTCCGTAGCCGCAGTGTCGGAAAAACTCGACGAGACCGAGAAGGATATCATCAAGGCTCTCCGTTACTGGGAGAAGCAGAAGCTTCTTCATATTCTCTGGGATGCCGAGGGGCAGATCAGCTCCATCACGCTCGATCCCCTGACCGGTAATTCGAGGCGCCCGGACAATATCATCACGCTCTCGGCAGCGGAGCCGCGCATCGAGACTCCCGCTCCCGCCGTGACAGATATTCCCCGTATCCGTCCGGTAAAGGAGACTCCCGCCGAGGTCACTCCCAAGCCCGATTACACCACGCGCCAGATCGCGAAGTTCAAGCAGCACGACGATTTCAACGAGCTCATCGATTTCATCGAGGAGCGCCTCGGCTGCACGATGAAGCTCTCCGATCTGCAGACTCCGGCTTTTCTGTACGAACAGCTCGAGATGTCGGCGCCCCTGATCAGATATCTCTATGAGTTCTGCATCTACAAGGGCAAGACGGCTCCGGCCTACATCGAAAAAGTAGCGATGTCCTGGCACGATAAGAACATCGACACTGTCGAGCGGGCCAAATCAGAGGTTTTCTCCCGCTCAAAGGACTGCTCCGCGATCAGGGAGGCATTCGGCATCAGCAGGGCATTCGGCGCGATCGAGCTCGACATGATCAACCGCTGGAAGCTCACCTACAACATGAGCACCGATATGATCCGTGAGGCCTGCAACAGAACGCTGCTGAGCACCGGAAGCCCCGATTTTAAATATGCCGACAGCATTCTCGCGGGCTGGCACAAAAAGGGCATCACCGACATGACCGGTGTTGCGGCAGCAGACGCCGAGCACGCCGCAAAGGCGCAGAAGTCGGGCAGGACTGCCTCGCCGCGCAGCGGTTCGGATACCTCTTCAAACAACAAATTCAATCAGTTTCCGCAGCGCACCTACTCCGAGCGCGACTATGAGGAGCTCGAGCGCAGAAAACTCGGAAAACTGTAATTCAGATACATCCGTAGCGCTCATTGCTAAATCCAAACGGATGTTAAGCACGGGTACGATATGAGTCTTAAGAATTATCAGTATGATGTCATTATCCATCAGTTAGATATGCGCAGGCTCCATGCCAAATATGTGCTGGACAAACGCATGGAGGAGATTTATAATAAGTGCCCGGAGATTTTGGATATCGACAATCAGATCGCCATACAGTCCGCCGAGCGCGCCCGCCGCGCCATCATGGGGGACGATACGGCGCTTCAGGGACTGGCCGAGGCGAACCGCGCCCTTGCCCGCGAAAAAGAAACCATTCTGGTCAAGAACGGGTACCCCGCGGATTACTTAAGCCCCAGATATGAGTGCTCGTTATGCAAAGACACCGGATATGTCAACGGAGAGCGCTGCAGCTGCTTCAACAAGGCGGTCTCCAATCTGATCTACAGTGAGTCGAACGTACGCGAGATCATCCGCGAAGAGAATTTCGATAATTTCAATTACGAGCTCTATTCCGATGAGGCCGATCATTACGATGTCTCGACCGGGACCATGAGGAGTTCCCGCGATCTGGTCCGCGACGTGGTCAAGCTCGCTCACGACTTCATCGACAATTTTGATACCGAGTATCACAATCTCCTTATCTACGGAAATACCGGCGTCGGTAAGACTTTCCTCAGCAACTGCATCGCCAAGGAGCTGCTCGACCGCTCGCATTCCGTACTCTATTACACGGCTTTCAGGTTCTTCAAATACATGGAAAACTGCAAATTCAGTTACGATGCCGCCGAAGACTCGGGCACGCTCGGTGAGGATTACCTCCTCGACTGCGACCTGCTCATCCTCGACGATATCGGAACCGAACTCTCGAATTCATTTACGAATTCGGCGCTCTATACGGTCATCAACGAGCGCCACATAAAGCGCCGTCCCACGATCATCTCGACGAACCTTTCGCTCGCCGAGCTCGAGAAGCGCTACAGCGAACGTATCTTTTCCCGTCTCAGCAAGGATTACTCCCTGCTCAAGATAGTCGGGAGCGATATAAGAAGAAAATAAAATATTCGGAGGTTTCAATGGGTCAGCAGGATGTCATTTACGATACTATCCCCGTAGGCAGTCTCGGGTTGATAGCACTCAAGAGCAGTGAGGAGCTTGGCAATAAGGTAAACAACTACCTTGTAAGCTGGAGAAACAACCGCGATCATGAGCACGCTTCGACGATCGCATTCGCAGGTTACATCAAGGACAGCTATCTCATCGATTCTAAGTGCCCCCGTTTCGGCACGGGCGAAGCAAAGGGTGTTATCAACGAATCAGTCAGAGGCGTAGACCTTTACATTCTGGTTGACGTTACCAACTGGAGCCTTACCTATACAGTCAGCGGACACGAGAACCACATGTCCCCCGACGATCATTTCCAGGACCTGAAGCGCATCATCGCCGCAGTCGGCGGCAAGGCCCGCAAGATCACGGTCATCATGCCTTTCCTCTACGAGAGCAGGCAGCATAAGCGCTCGGCGCGCGAATCTCTCGACTGCGCACTGGCTCTTCAGGAGCTCTACAGCATGGGCGTTGAGAGCATCGTAACCTTCGACGCGCACGACCCCCGCGTACAGAACGCGGTTCCTTTAAAGACCTTCGAGACCATCAAACCCACCTATCAGTTCATCAAGGCATTGCTCCGCAATGTTCCCGATATACAGTTCAAACCCGACAAGGTAGTCATCATCAGCCCGGATGAGGGCGCCATGGAGCGCGCGGTATACTTCGCGAACGTGCTCGGCGTGGATATGGGCCTCTTCTACAAGAGACGCGACTACACCAAGATCGTCAACGGCCGCAACCCGATCGTAGCCCATGAGTACCTCGGCAGTCCTCTCGACGGACGCGACGCGATCATCATCGACGACATGATCTCCTCCGGAGACAGCATGCTCGATGTTGCCAGACAGCTCAAGTCCAGGGGCGCGGGCAGGATCTTCGTCTGCGCGACCTTCGGTCTGTTCACCGACGGACTCGCGCGTTTCGATGAGGCATATGAATCCGGCCTCATCTACCGCGTTGTTACGACCAACTCGATCTATCAGACGCCCGAGCTGCTCTCCCGCGAGTATTACTTAAGCGCCGACATGAGCAAATACATCGCTCTGCTCATCGATACGCTCAACCACGACCAGAGCATCAGCGAGTTCCTCGATCCCACCGATCGCATCCGCAAGATACTTAAGCAATATAACCAGATATAAAACCAAGACAAGGGGACGGTTCTTCCGTCCCCTTGTCTGTATTTCCGTCAATATTTCACTACAGCTGATTCATATAATATCCCGTGTATCCTGCTGATTATCTCATAGTCGATCAGTGTGTCGAGCGGGAGGTAGCTCATCAGGTCGTCGAAGTCCTCCGCCTCATAGTACTCGATGTAGCTGTCGGCCAGCTCGGCCGCTTCCTCCCCCGTCAGATAGATATCCTCTGCCTCGGCGATGGCCGCATAGAAGCAATAGAGCTTGATGTCGCTGTCTATATCCGAATCCATCATCCCGATGAAGTCATCGAGGCTGTAGCCGGCTGCCGCGAAATACTCCTCCGGGCGCTGTCCGAACTCGCAGGTAACGTCGTACATGTTGTCGTAGTATTCCTGCCTGAGGGAATTATATACATCCTCCGAAATGCTGCCGAACGAAGTATTTGAAAAAGCTATGCTCTCCAGCGCTGTCGCGATCTCGGTCTCCGAGACATCGACATGCCCGCGCAGCCCGCTCATGATCTCATCGCTGCAGGCGTCGAGCGAATCGTACCCGAGCACTCCGCAGATGAAATCTTCGGTCCATGAGGGCTCTATGTATCTGAATATGTGCTTGAGCGTCAGTCTGAATGTCCCCGTAAATCCGGCGAAATCGCCGTACATATCCCCGAGTGTGATATCGAGGTCTCTCACTTCGCCGACCTTCATGCCGATCACCATGTCATCGAGGCCCTCGCCGTAGGTATACTCGCCTATCAGCGCATAGCAGTCCTCAAAGGTGTAGGCCGTTATCGCATAACCGCCCATGATCGGTACGATGTCGAAGTATATCTCATCGCCCATCTGCACCGATATCTTATTCTCGTCCTCGGTATATACGCCGCGGCAGTTATCCAGCAGATCCTTCTTTCCCTGTTCAAATGCCTCGGGAGTGACATCACCCGCTTTCGGGACCACATATTCCAGGCCCTTATACTGTCCCGGCTTCGCAAAAGGCGCCAGCTCGGCGTGAGAATAGCGGTAAATCTCGCCTGCCTGCGGATAAGTCCATTTCGTGGGCTCGTAATCCGCGGGATCGGGAGATATGATGCCGGGTATGCGGGCAATCTCTGTCGTCCCATCGTCATCCTGTGACGACGCATCATCGGGCACAGTGGTTTCCCCGCCCGCATCGCTCCTGTCGTCGCCGGGATCGCCCTCGGGCGTGCCCGGCTCGTCTTCCGAGCCGCCGAACATGTCAAACATGCCCTGCTCGTTGTATTCCCTGATCGTATCGATCGTAAACTCACTGCCCATCGTCCCGGCGAGAGCATCGTTTATCATGTCGTTGACAAAAGGCTCGTCGACCCTGTCGATGATCGAGAGCGCGAGATCTATCAGTTTGGGCAGATCGAGATACGGGCTCTCATCTATGGTCGTGATGTCATAGACCTTTTTGCCCTCCGTCGTAAGGAGCGGCTCTTTATACTTCCCGAACTCGGACTTTATCGTAAACGAAGCGAGCTCCCTGCCTGAATCCATCAGCACGAAGCTGCATGTTCCGGACTTTTCCTTACCCTTATATCTGATATTCAGCGTATAGCCCGCGTAATCCTTAAAAGCGGTCCTGACAAAAGCTCCCGGCTTTGCTTCGACAGAAATGTCCTTATCATCGTCATCCGAACTGTCGGTTATCCTGAACGTCACGAGCGTGATCCCGCCAACGCTGACCTTGAGCGTGGATACGGTATCGCTGCCGTCTTTGTAAGTAACGAATTCGGCCGAAAACTCCGCCGAATTGAGCGAGAACTCCAGCTCTCCGCCTTCGACGCGGCCCTTGCCGTTAACATATTCGGTAAATGTAAGCTTTGCCGAGGGATCGACAGATTCGATCAACTCATCGATATCTTTGGCTTTGACAATGCCGGCTGTGCCGATCACACCGTCATCCGACAGCATATCCGCAAGGCCTTTCAGCAGGCTCTTGAGTTCCTTCGAATCGTAGGATACGGTCACATGCGCGACCTTAACTTCCTCGTCACCGAGGCTCAGAGGCTGCTTTTTCTTTATCTCGACGTCTTCCGCGGAATCGACCAGATATTCTGCGTATTCCCTGAACAGATCCGCGAGAGCATCGTCGTCCTCATCGCGAAGTGCCGTGAGTGTCCCCTCGCCATTTACAACTGATCCCAGATAATCTTTAAGCTTTTTCCCGTCCTGGAGCGGTGTGTCGAGCAGCGCCGAAAGATCGATCACATCCTCCCTGTACGTAGGTATCTGGGCATAAAACTTTCCTGCCTTGTAATCCCCGGCCGTACGGAGCGTGAGCAGCTCCTGCCCGCGATATACGGGAGTCAGCTCAAATCCGAATTCACTCTTATCGGCAGTATAACTGAGCCTGATCTCGGGATCGTGCAGGGTATAAATGCCGATCGTGTCACAGAAATCGTCCGTGAGGGAAAGCTTATAGCTGACGCTCCCCGCGGTCCCCTTCTGCCTGTTTTCTTCGTTCCCTCCGATAATACCGGCCTTCTGCACGGCGGTCTCGCCGCGGCTTATCCTGTCGGCCGCACGTTTTATCTGTTTCGATGAAAGCCATCTGAAATAGCCCTCATCGCTCTTGGTCATCAGCATAAAGTTATTGACTAAATAATCCCCCGCAATAACATAGGTCGCCGCTGCCGAAAGCACGAGCACTGCGGCTATTACGCCTATGACCAGCCCTATATGTCTTCTCATACATCTTCCTTCCAAAATAATCCAACCTGTAGCATGGCCTTTGAATTATACCCCATACTTCACATATCGTCAAATCGGGGGATATCGGCGTCACTTTTCCCAACGCCTACAAAAGCTCACCCACACGGCTCTCCCCAAGGATCCGTATTCCGTTTTCGGCCAGAAGCCCCGCCGTCAGGCCGCTCCCGTCCGTGAGATTTCCCGAAAACGTACCATCATAGACCCTGCCGTATCCGCAGGAAGGACTGCGCTCCTTAAGGATCGCGGTGTCGCAGTCAAAAAGCTTCGCCAGGCGCAGGACCTCCTCCGCGCCTTTTGCAAACTCCGCGGTCACGTCCCTGCCTTTTTTACTCACCACCCTGCCCTCTCTTATCTCCGCAGGGTCACGCGGCGTGGCCAGTCCGCCCAGCTGCTCGGGGCAGACCGGGATCAGGCAGTATTTCTTTTTCAGTTCCTCCAGTTCGGGAATCTCTGAGGTCTCCCCGTTGTATCTGGTCCTGCAGCCTATCAGGCATGCGCTGATGATCAGGTTTTTCATGTTTTCCTCCCTGTTGTCCGGTTTTTGCCGGTAATATCAGTCATCTCCGCCTATGATATAAGTCTCGCCGGTCCGCGGGTTTACCCATTCGACGCCTGTGCCGGGCTTTACCCATATCGTCTCATCACTCTCGTACAGATCGGGAATCCCGTCACCGTCCGCATCCGGCAGCCCGTCGGGGTAACCGTCCGGGATACCGTCACCGTCCTTGTCGATCCACCCGTAAGGATAACTGTCGGGGATGCCGTCACCATCCGTATCGATCCATCCGTAAGGGTAGGTATCGGGCAGTCCGTCACCGTCGGTATCTATGCCGGCGTCGGGTATCGGAGTCGGGGTGAGCATATCCGTCGGCGTAGGAGCATCTGTTATGACCTGTCCCGGGGGAACCCATACTGTTCCGTCATCTCCGGGATTACCTTCACCGCCGTCCGGCTGCACTCCCTCAGTCGGTACAGGCGTCAGATACGGTATGCCCTCTCCCGTGTACAGGTCCGGGATCCCGTCCCCGTCGGTGTCGGTCCATCCGATCGGGAAGAAATCGGGGATGCCGTCCCCGTCCGTATCGATCCAGTCATCGGGGTAGCCGTCCGGGATGTCGTCTCCGTCCTTGTCGATCCAACCTGTCGGATAACCGTCGGGCACTCCGTCTCCGTCGTTGTCCACCCAGCCGTAGGGGTATGTCTCGACCTCGACGGGCTTCGGTCTGTCGTCCCTGTAAGGCTCGAACGCTTTGTCCTCAAAGCCCTCGTGTATCGCCTGCATGAAATTGTGCCATATATATGCGGGATAGGTATTGCCCATCAGGTCTTCGATCGTCTCGGGCATGTCGCATCCGACCCATATCCCGGTCGTATAATATGCCGAATACCCTACGAACCAGCCGTCCTTCTGGTTCTTGGTCGTGCCTGTCTTTCCCGCGGTCGTAATGCCCTCTATCGCCGATCTGCGGCCGGTTCCCGTCGTCATGACCGTAGTCATAACGTCGGTCATCATCCGCGCGGCGTTTTTCTCATAAATACGCTTGGTCTCGACGGTCATCGGAGCTACTGACACCGCTCCCGAATTATCCACGATCGGGCTGCCGTAGGTGTCGGTTATCCTGACTATGCAGGTCGGCGCGCGGTAAACACCGTCGTTTGCGAGAGTCGCGTAGGCTGCCGTCATCTCCACCGCCGTCGCGCCGTAGGTGAGTCCTCCGAGCGCTGCTGCCGGATAATAGTCGGTATCGACTATGCTCGCGAAATTCATTTTCTTAAGATACGCGAGCCCCCTGTCCACTCCGATCTCCTGCAGGAGCTTCCACGCGACGGTATTTTTCGATACCGAAACGGCGTATCTGACGTCTATCTCTCCGGAATAAACCCCTCCCGAATTGGCGGGACCGTCCTCGAACTTTTCGTCTACAACTGTAGTATCCGGATAATATCCCCGCTCAAAAACAGGGGCATAAACGATCAGCGGCTTTATCGAGCTGCCCGGCTGTCTGGGACTCTGGAAGGCCCTGTTCAGCGTGTATCCGACGGTCTCCTGGCCTCTGCCGCCCACGATCGCGACCACAAATCCGGTGTCATTGTCTATGCAGACGCCCGCCGACTGGAATTTATAGATGCCCTCGTTATTCGTATCGGTATGGTCCGCGAGCTCCTCATCGATCGAAGCCTGCAGCTGCGCCTGTTTCGCGGGATTGATCGAGGTGTATATCCTGTAGCCCTTCGCGTAAAGGTTTCGCCAGATGCGTGAATACTCATCGAAATAGAGCTCCTCGTACATCGCCCTGTCTTCGTCGTCCTCGAAATTATAACGGATCGCAAAGCCCTCTGCCTGCATCAGCGCATGGATCGCGCATCTGAAGGTATAGGTCTCCTCGTAATTGTTTGTTTCTG
>JAEEGK010006838.1_pt1 | contig 27321 bp, 16 predicted proteins | sample 8958771 | NCBI WGS metagenome assembly JAEEGK01 (sample SAMN16246547, study PRJNA631951) | gut metagenome | biome: gut microbiome; feature: rumen; material: SC-attached | host: Bos | place: Iran: Karaj | collected 2018-10 | reverse complement strand
TCTAAAACACTAATTGAATTTTATAAAAGAAATAAAGTAAATCCTGATTCAAATACATTAAAAAAAAAAAGTAAATTTATTGAAAAATGTAATAATGGAAAAAGAAAAATAATTTTAATTTATGAATCTTTGGTTGATATTATGCAAAATTTAAAATGATTTTAAATTATATGATGATAATAATTTAAATGAAAATGAAGAAAAATCTTCAGAAAAAATAAAAGAAATGACAATAAATTTTGTAAATAAATATAAAGAAATAAAGATAGAAGATTATATAAAAGATATTTTAGAATATTCAATTGAGAAAAATATTAAATATTCAAAAGAAATATATGATATTTTATTTTTAAAAGAAAAAAAAAATAAAGATAATTATAAAAAATATATGAAAGCTAATTTAATAGATGAAATATTAATATTTTATTTATTCAAAGAAACAGACAATCAAATAAAATTAATAAAATTATTAAAAGATATTTCAGATTTTTATTCAGATATATTTAATAATGAAAAAAAAAATGAAAAATTAGAAAATTTAAAATTATCTATAAAAAATTTAATAAATAATTTAAATGATAATTCATTAAAAGCAAAGAATAAAAAAAAACAAATATTATTTACAAAAACGAAAGAAGATGAACAAATAAAAAGAAAAAAAAGTTTTTCAAATCCAATTTTAAATGAATATAATTATGTAATAACAACAGAAGATTCTGAAAATTATAATAAAATCCCTAAATTGATTAGACCAAAAACTTCTCAAATTCCTATTTGTAAAAAAATAGTAAAACAATTATATGAACCTTCATTAAAAAAAAATAAATATTTAAGAGAATTAAAAAGTACTTCATATTTATTTAATTCTGATATTAAATTAAAAAGAAGTAATAGTAAAATTTTAAAAAGAAAATGGTATGAAATTGAAGATTTAGAAAAACAATTTTTTCTTTTTAATAATAGAAGTAAGATTCATTTTTTATTTTTTTTTTAGGTATTAAAATAAATAAATTAAGCAATTCTACTTATAATTTTATTACAAAAAAAATGATAGAATTAACAAAAAATAGAAAAACGTTAAAAATGAATGATTTTCAATTTTATGATTAAAAAAATATAATATTAATTTATTTTATATATATATAATGGTTATTTATTTTTTTGAAATATTAATATGAATATGATATAATTATAATAAATTTAATTTTTTTTATTTCTTAAGATAATTATAAAAGTAATAATTCTTTATATAAAATTGTGACATATTTAAAAAAAATTTTTTTTTTGAATCGAAAATCACAATTTTAAATATTTTTTGTATTGAATGTTAGTTTTATTTTATTCTAATTGATTATTTCATGCTTTAATAAATGCCATTTTAATTAAATTATAAATGATTAAAGAACTTTGATATTATCAGATTGAAAAGATACAATTTGAAAAGATTTTTAGATTAAATTAATTTATGTTAAATTATATTTTGTTAATAAAAAGAATAAAAAAAGATAAATTTAAGAGAAAGATAAAAAGAAAAAACTAAAATTAGACAAAGATATTTTTTGAAATTAAAAATTAATGAAATAATTTAATATAATTATAATAATATTCCTATTCATCTTTTACAAGAAATAAATATAAATATTCAATTATAAGAAGTCTTATGAAAAAAAATAATTATTGATAATTATGAAAGATAGATTTTAAAAAAAAATAATAAAGTAATTCTATGTTTTAAATAATAATAATAATATTTCAAATTCAATTAATTATTTTTCTACCTTCCTCTTTCTTCTTATGATAAAGGAGATTCTAATTCACTTTCTATCATTTGAGAGGGAACATTCTTCTCTTGAAGAAATGTTATTAAACAATCAGGAATAATATTTTTTAATTCATTAATATATTTTATGTTGTGTTTGAAAATATAATATTTGAATAAGAATAATAACTTTATATAATCATAAAAATCCACGAATTATAAAAAGATTAAAATTAAATTAATTATAATATTTGATTATACCATATTCCTCATGTTCATGTCCTCCTCATTTATGCCAGGGTTAGAGTTTTTGAAAAGCCTCATTCCTCAAATTCATCTCTGGCAAATTACTCTTGAAAACAAACTAAATTTTCCGGACATGACTTAACTTAACCTCCTAAAACTGAAAATTTCCCTGACATGACTTAATTTATCCACCTAAAAATGAGAAATGTCCGGACATGAATGCAACTTATCTCCCTATTTTTGGAAAAAAGTTGAAAAAAAAACTGGGATATAAAAGTGAGGAATAAAATTAAATAAAAAATTATATTTGTCTGGTTTTCAATAACAAAATATTATAATAACTACTTAACTAATAGAAAAAATAACTAAACAAAATCCTTTTCATTTCTTGTATTTCTGTGGTATATTATCAATAGAATTTTTTAAAAATAAATTAAAATTAAATATATTTATTAAATCTAGATTAATGTGTTTAATAAATGTTGTTTTATTTAAAGTAAATTTATTATTTGTAATTTTTCTTCATTTAATATTTGAATTAATTATTGTCTCTATTTTTAATTTTCATATTCTAAATTCTATTTTGATTTATTGATTAAAATTAGTTTATTTAAAACTTGTTAGTTTTTGAGAATTTATTGAAATACTTTGGTTGTTTCCTTAAGTTTCAGAATCAATAAAATTTCAGATTTTTTTTAATTTTTTTTTATTCTTTTTAATCAGGGAAAAAATAAATTATTTTAATTTTTAAAAGAAAATTAATATAAATTTAATCACAAGTTTTACTTAAAAATTTGCAAAAATTAATGGAAAAATTCAATATAAATCATAAGGATATTATTCCAAGAAATATTAAGTTATTTTTAATTAAATTACAACAATTAACTAAATTAGTATCCTTATTAAAAGAAAGTGAAAATATCTAAAAAAGAATAACAATTAGTTTGAAATATTTATAACCTTTATCTTTTGGTTTTTATTGTTAATCTTATGTTTAATAATTAAAATATAGAATGAATCTATCATTGAAAAGATACATTCTTCTTTTATTTATTTAAATCAAGGAATTTATTATCATTTTTTAATGAAAATATTAGTTTTTATTGAATTATTGTGCTTTTCTTTGAATCAATATATTTTATATCTGCAACATATTTTTATCAATAATAATCATGATATTAATTTTCAATTATATGGACAAAATTTACCAAATATTTCTGAAAATAATATTTTTGATATTGTTTTAAATTCAGAAAATAATGAAGAAAACATAACTTTTAATTGTGACTTATTTGGAATTAATTCAACAAATTCCTCTAACATTAAATGTATTTTAAAAGAGAATTTTTTATATAGAGACGAAGAAACATTTTATTTATCTCAAAAACATTTACAAAAAAGTTTCAGTGTTTTTCATGATAAAAAATATTTAAATTTTACAATAGAAACAATAGAAGATTTTTATTTAGGAATAATTAATATTTCTCAAAAAGAAAAAAACGAAAATTCCTTTGAAATAAAATTAAATTATAAAAATTTAGGATATAATAACATTCCAATATCAATGGCATTAGATAATAATTATATATATCCAACAATAGTAGCAATTACAACAATGTTAATACACTCAAATCCAAGAACAATATATCATTATTATATAATGCATTCTCCAGATTTTTCAGAAGAAAATAAAGAAATATTAGAAAGTTTTGAGATAAAATATAATAATTGTAAAATATACTTAATAGATATGAAAAATAGTTATAAAGATGCAAGAATAGATAAACATTTATCTACTCCAACATATTATAGATTATCATTATCAGAATTATTACCTAATTTAGATAAAATAATTTGGCTTGATGGTGATACTATTACATATGCAGATTTAAAAGAAATGTATGATATTGATATGATTAATTACCTATATAAAGGTTTATTAGATGAATCTCCTAATTGTGTTGATCATATAACTTTTAATAATGACAAATGCATTTGTGCTGGAGTAATGTTAATAAATTTAAAAGATTTAAGAAAAGAAAATTTTGTAAAGAAATTTAGTAAATTCATAAGCGAAAATAATGATAAATTAACTTGGCATGATCAAACAACAATAAATGCATTATGTTATGATAAAATAGATATTTTACCTCCAAAATTTGGAATATATAATTATTTGAATAAAAGTTTTCTATTATATAAAAATAGATTAACTAGATATAAATATAAATATAAAAATGAAGAGTTTACAGAAGCTTTTAGTAATCCAATAATATTACATGTTGTTTTTAAACCTTGGCATTTTTTTTGGGAATATGATAAGAGTGAAAGTTGGATGCCTGAAAATAAAAATGAATGGTGGCATTATGTTAATGTGAGTGGATTTTATGATGAAATTAGTAAAAAATATCCTAGACCTGTTAATAAACCATTTAAAAAATTCAAAAAAAAAATTAAAAAAATTTTGAAGTTTGTTGCTTTATTTAATTTATTTTTATTTATATGATGTTGTATGTTATATTTTATTGATTGAATTATTTTAAAAGTTTTTGTTATATTTTTTTTTCATGTAAATTAAAAAACAATGAATAAAATATAAAAAATAAATTATTTAATTTTATCAATTAGAAATAAAATAGTAATTATCTTTTCAGAATAAAAGAGTTTTTGTCGGTAATCATCAATATTTATAGATTTAATATATTGAAATTCTAAAAAAAATAAAACTATTGGTGATTTTTTTGAATAATTTAAAAAACTTTATAACTTATTATATTTTTGATGATATTAAATAAATGTCAAAACAACCATTAAAGAAAAAAAAAAATAAACTAACATCAACAAGAGAAAATCAAAATCAGGATAAAATAAATTTAGAACAAAAAAAAGAAAAAAAGAAAATAAAAAAAGAATATAATATAGAAAATTTACTAAAAATAAATTCTGAATTAAATGATAAATTAAATTTAACTAATGAACAAATAGAAGAAGAAAAAGAAAAAATATTAAAAGATATAAAAGAAATAAATGAAGATATAAATATAAAAAATGGAGAATTAAGAAAGTTAAAAAACGAAAATAAAAACTTAACAAATATTTTAAAATCAATTAAAAGTGATATAGATAAAAAACTAAATAAAATAAATTTTAATAATTTAAAAGAATCAGATTTTGAAAACAAAGAAAAAAAAGTAAAAGAAGAAATAAATATTAAAAATAAAGAAATAGAAAATACAATAAATTTAATTGAGCCTTTGCAAAAAGAAAGAGAAAAATATGAAAAATTACTGAATGATATTTTAGATAATAATATAAACAACAAAATTAATAATTTAAATAATGAAATAAATGAACTTGAAAATTGTGTAAATTCACTTAAAGAAGAAATAAATGAGCATAAAAATTGTAATAAAAAAATAAAAAATTTAATGTACCAAAGTAAATTATTAAAAAATGAATTAGATTTTGAAAAAAAGAAAAATAAATTAAATGATTCATTATCAAATTCTAATATAATTAAATTAAATAACCAAAATTATAGTTATCAAGAAGAAGAAACTTTAGATTATTCAAAAGTAAATTTATTGAAAAATAAAAGTTTTACTAAAAGAAATAATACAAAAATTAAAACAAAGAAAAGAATAAAACTTTCAAATGAAGGAAAAGAAAGAAGAGAAAAGGAAAATATGAAAAATAATTTATTTTCAATTTGGAGTGAATTTAATCAAAAAAATATTAATTATTCAAATTATATTAAATTTCTTCCAAAAAAGCATAATTATAGTAATAATTATTCAAATACTTTATTTTCTAACGATGAAAAAAAAATTCTTTATAAAATCATACCTGAAGAATTTATTAATAATTATGAAGATAAATTTAAAGATATTGAAAATAATAAAAATGAAATTATTGATGAATATAAAGATTCAATTGAAATAAAAAAACAATTAAAAGATAATATTACTTTAAAAATTAATCTATCTGAAAAAAAAATGATCACATTAAAAAAAGAAGAAAAAATTATTAATAATGAATTATTAAGACAAAAAACTTTTATTAATAAATTTAATTTACAAATTAAAGAAGTTAATAAAGAAATTAAAAAAATTTTAAATTATGAAAAATTTAAAAATAATGAAAATTTCAAATTAAAGGGATTTATTCTTGATTTACATAATAAAATTAATAAAGGAGAATTAATTATGATTAAAGATAATAATAATCATGAAGAAAAAAAAGAAAAAAATGAAAATGAAGAAGAAAAAAATGAAAACAAAGAAGAAGAAAAAAATGATAATGAAGAAGAAGAAAAAAATGATAATGAAAGTAATATTTGATTAAAAAATTATAAATTAATTAAATTAATTTTGTAATTAAAAAATTTTATTTTAATAAATAAATAGAAAAAAATGTTATCTACTATTTCTATAAATATTAATAATAAGGCAAAAAGAAATTCAGTTTTACCAGGAATAAATTCAATGAAAAGTTCAAAAATACATCTTTTAAAAAATTATATTTATAAAGAAATTGTTTCTGAAAAAAAAAAGAATGAAAGAACCAAAAAAAAAAGTAATTCAGTTATACTAACAAATACAACTAATATTTTTCTAAAAAGAGAATTGTTATCTAGTGATAATAATAATAAAAATGAAAGTTTAAATTCTTCATTAAACATAAAGAAAAAAAATGTAAAAAAAATAGAAATAAAAAACTGCTTAAATAAAATAGAAAAAAAAATATTATTATCGAATGAAATAAAAACACACAAAAAAAGTTTATCAAGTTCTTTATCAAATAAAATAAACGACACAACAAACTTATTTAATAAATTAGATACAAATAAAAATAATAATATAATTAAAAATAATTGTTTAGTAAATAAATATATTCCTTGTTTAATAAATAAAAAAGTAATAAATAATATTCCAATTTGTATAAATATGCCTTTACATTATAAAAATAAATATGCTAATCATAGTGAATATAATAGATTTATTAAATTTAATGAAGAATTATTAAAATTAAGAGCTCTCATTACTTTAGATTCAAAAAATAATTTTAAATATTTAAAAGAATTTATTAATTTTTATGGCATTAAAGATGAATGCTTTTATAAAAATAATTATTTATGTAATTTAAGTAATTTTGTCAAAAGTAATTTTGTAAATAAAATTAATCCTAATTTTTCTCTTCGTCAAAATTTAATTCATGCTTTAATGGAAGGAGCTGTTGTTAATACTGGTTTTCTAGAAGAAGAAAAAATTTTCATTAGCCCTTTTATTAGGAAAACACAGTTTAAAAAATATCCAAATAGAAATATTTTAAATAAAAAGGAAATTATGAGTATTATTGATTTAGAAAAACAAAAAATATTAAATGAAAGATTAAATTAAATTCTTTAATTATTGTTTAATTATTATGTTAAAAATATATTATTATAATTAAAAATCAAAAAAACAAAATAATAATTCTTTGTTGGAAAAAATAATATTTTTAAAGAGAAAATTTTGTGTTAAAGATTATAATAGAGAAGAATGATTATTTCTTTTAAGAGAAACTAAATAAATTATAATTAAAGTGATATTATAATTTTAATTATGTTAATTTTTTATAATATATTATTATTTTCAATAATTTCCTCAAAAAAAAATAAATTAAATAAAAAAAATATATAGCATAAACTTTTAATGACAATCAGGACAAGGTTTTCTAATTGAATAACGATTGTTATTTAATTCAGAAGAAGACATATTATAATTACTTTGATAATTATTACTTGTATTAATATTTGAATTATAATAAATTCTTTTACAACAACAAGGATTACAACAACAAATATTACAATAATATATTTTATAACAAGGATCAGGAAAAGTATATTCATTACTTTGACTTAAATATTCTAATGAAGGAGATGTTTCATCGTTTGAATTTCCAATATTTTCATATTCTGGATTATTTAATGGATCTTTTTCATTATCATTAATATAATTATTATTTATATCATCATTCGAATTATCTTTTATATTCTCAATATAATTATTATCTATATCATTATTTATATTATCATTTATAATATTATTATTCACACTATTTTCAATGCTTTGAGAAGGATAATTTCTATTCTTTATATTAATTTTTTTATTAATTAAAGGATTTTCTTCATTTGTTTTAAAATATGGTGTTCTATTGTTTGGGTCATAATTTTCATCGTAATTTTGATTAGTTGATATTTTCATTGAATTTCCCATAATGTTAGGTATTGTTAATTGAGTTGGAGATGGAATTTGAGTATTTATATTTTGAAAATTCAATAATATTTCATCTAATTCATTAAAAGAATATATTTCTTTTGGATAGTTTGAATTTAAATATCCTAAAGAAATTAAACATAATTTTAATATTATTTCATTCCAATCTCTTTCATCATATTTTTCAAGGAATTGATTTAATATTGGATTTTGAATAATCTCTTCCATTATAATATTATTTTTTGTTTTTTATTTAAATAAAAATAAATAATTTATCATATTTCTTTAAATAGTAAATTTGAAATAATTTACTTTAAATCCAAAAAAAAATAACTAAATAAAATAAAAAGCCTCAAATGTCTTTTAAAATATATAAAATAGTGTTAAAAAAAATAAAATATAAATAAAAAAATGGAAAATGATAAAAGATTAGAAGAGCTTCTTTCCTCTAATACAATAACTCAAAAAACATATGAGAAAGTAACAATAACAAAAAATTATATAGAACAAAAATATAATTTAAAAACTATAAAAAACTTAGAATTTAATGATATAATAAGTAAAATAAGAGAATTAAAAATATCAGAATCAGAGAAAGAGAAAATAAAAGAGAAACTATACAAAACAGAATTAAAAAAAAGTTTAAAAAAAAAATTTGTAAAGCAAACAATATATAATTATAAATCATTATCAATAATAGGAAGAGGAGCATTTGGAGAAGTACATATATGTACAGAAATAAAGACTAATAAAATAGTTGCAATAAAGAAAATAAATAAAGAAAAAATAGAATTAAAAAATCAATTAATTCATATAAGAAATGAACAATTATTTATGTCAAAAGTAAAAAATCCTTGGATTGTAGAATTGAAAGAAAGTTTTCAAGAAGGAAATTATTTATATTTAGTAATGGAATTTTTAGGAGGAGGAGATTTAATGGGTTTATTAATCAGAAAAGATATTTTAAGCGAAGAAGAAGCTAAATTTTATGTCGCTGAAGTTATTTTAGCAATTGAGTCTTTACATAAATTAAATTGTATTCATAGAGATATTAAACCTGATAATATTTTAATTGCTAATAATGGACATATTAAATTAAGTGATTTTGGTTTAACCAAAGTTTCAGATGAATTATATTATATTAATAAAGATAATAATTATATTAATAATAATAAACTTTTAGAAGAAAAAAAAGAAGAATTAAAACATGAGAAAAATTATTCTTGTGTTGGAACTGCTTATTATGTTGCTCCTGAAGTTTTAAATAAAAAAGGTTATGGTAAAGAAATTGATTGGTGGAGTGTTGGTGTTATTTTTTTTGAAATGTTATATGGTTATGCTCCTTTTTGTTCAAAAGAAACTAATGAAGTTTGTTATAAAGTTTTAAATTGGGAAAAATTTCTTGTGTTTCCTAAAAAAATTAAAATTTCTGTAGAAGCTGAAGATTTAATCAGAAAATTAATTAATAATAATAATGTTAGATTAGGAAAAAATGGCCCTGATGAAATTAAAAAACATTCTTTTTTTAAAGATTTTGATTGGGATAATATTTTTAAATTAAAACCGCCTTTTATTCCTAATTTAAAATGTGATTATGATTGTAAATATTTTGAAGAATTTAATTATGAAGAACCTTTTTATCCTAATGAAATTACTCTTAGAAAAAATGCTAATTTTATTGGTTATACTTATAAAAGTTCTTTTGATGAAGAATTAAGTATAAAAGAAGAATTTAATAATATTATTAAAGAAATTAATTTAAAAAGAAATAAATCTTTTTCTGGAGAAATTAATTATAGTCAAACTGATATTAATTTAAATGATAAAGGGATTTTTAAAAAAATTAAAATTAAAAAAAATGAATCGGAAAATAACAGTAGTAGAAATAGTAAATTTAATATTATTACAACAAAGAGAATTGTTATTAATTGTGATAATGAAAAAAGAAAAAATTTAAAAAGAAATATTAATTATAATAGTCCTTGTAGAACTATATATAATAAAGGAATTATTAAGCAAAAAAAAAATTTGAATACTCTTAGATTTTCACCTTCACCTAATAAAATTATTTATTTGAAATATATTAATTTTCCAAAAAACAAAATTATTAAATTAAATAATTCATCAGATAAAAAGAAAAAATCTCCTATTCCTTTAATTAGACAAAGAATGCATTTAGGAAATAATGGTTATAGTAATAGTCATAAAGTCATATTAATGAATAAATAATCAAATAATTAATCTTTTTAATCCATCTTCAATAAAATGTAGAAATAAAAGATAATATTTTTCTGAATGAAAAAAAGAATTGAAGAACAAAAAACTATTAATGTTGAAAATCTTATCTTTGTTAAATATTTATATAATTTAATAATTATTTAAATATAAATATTATACAATTAATGTTTTTATACAGAAAAAAATTTTTTTAACTATATCTTATTTAATTAAGTATCTTTATTTTTTTAAATTATATTAAAAGTAAATATTAGAATTAATGTTATTAACTATTTAATTTGTTTTATAAAATTTGAATAGAATATAATTATATAAATTTAGTTATATTACATCATTATATAAACATTTATTTAATAAACTTCAATAAAATATATAATTTAAATATTTATTAATAAATATTATACATAAACGTATAAATAATAATAATAATATGAATATTAATAACATAATAAAAAATAATTTTTTGATAATCAAAATAATAAAATAATAAAATAACAAAATAAAAAGTATAATATTTAAATAATGATCTTAAAATAATAATAATAAACATATAATTAACAAAAACCTTCTTCTTGAAAAAGAAAAGAATGTCATTAACTTATCCAGAAACAATGGAAAAAATATTATTAGGAAATTTAATAGACGAAATATCATTAAACAATGAATCAAATAATATAAAATCTCCAATTTCTTTTTCGAAATTTAAATTACTTTTCGAAAATTCAAAAACAAATGAAACATCAAATTTAAATATGAACAATAATAATATATCATCAAAAAATATTTATTCAAAAAAAGAGATTTTTTCATATCTTTCAAATCAAAAAAGTGGAATACTATTTCAAAATAAAATAAGAGAAATGAGTGATTTTGAAATTGAAAAATTAATTGAAGAACTAAAAAATTCTTTTAGTGAATGTATGATGGATAGAAATGGAAATTATTTTTGTAATGATCTATTTAAAATATGTAATAGTAAAGAAAGAATTTTAATATTAAATGAAATAAAAGATAAATTCATTGAATTGAGTTTACATAATTATGCTACTCATCCTATTCAAAAATTAATTGAATGTTCAAAAAGTTTTGAAGAAATGAATTTAATTGTTTCGAATTTTAATAATAGAAATGATTTATTACAATTAGCTTTAAATTCTAATGGTTCTTTTGTATTACAAAAAATTATAATGTTTATTCCTGAAGAAATTAGAAGTAATTTAAATAATTTAATTATTGATGATATTTGTATTTTAGCTTTTGATATGTATGGTGTTTGTATATTAAAAAAATTTATTCATTCAATTAAAAGTAAATTTTACTTACAAAGAGTATTTAAAAATATTTGTGAGAATTTTTTGAAAATTTCTATTGATCAATATGGAAATTATCTTATTCAATACATTTTAGAAATTTATTGGAATTTAAATGATCTTTTTGTACTTAAAAATTCAATAGAAAAAAATTTTCATTATTTAGCTTCTGACTCTTTCGCTTCACATATATGTGAAACTTATATAAAATTAATGAATCTTAAAGAAAAAATAAACTTTTTTAATTTATTAATGAAAAAAGGAATATATTATCAATTAATTCAAGATAAATACGGAATTTTTGTTATAAATAAATTAATGAATTCAATTTTAATGAATTCAAATTCTCAAATCAAAAATTGTAAAAAAACTAAATAATGATTTATATATATATATATATATATTATAGGAATTTTTTATTTCTTAAATGATTACTTAACATAAAAAAAACTTAATCATTTTATTTTTGTTATTAGCATTATGGTTAACTTGTTAAGGGATATATATTTTATAATAGTAAATTTTTAAAATATTAAATAAATATTTTTTTATATATATTTTTATCTTTCTTTTTTTTTATTATTTAAAATGAATAATGAAGAAAATCCAACAACTTTATCAGATGAAAACCCAAATTTAAATAAAGAAAATGATTATATAGCTTTTGGTTCATTAATAAAAGGAGATGATTTATCAAATATAAAAATTGAATCAAGTAATCCAAAATTATCATCAACAGATAATATAAATCCAGATACAGAAAAATTTCCAATTAAAACTCCATATTCAATTCAATATAATAACAATGAAATTGAAATTTTTACTTCATTTGATGATCAACCAAAATGTTTGTTTTGGATAGTAATAATTTTAATAATGATTCTTTTTTTTCCTATTTTTGTAATTGCTTTTATTTTACAAAATACAAAATGTCCTAGATATATGATTTCAAGAGTATATATTTATAAAAAAGATAATCAGATTATAATTAAGAGAAAAGGAAATAATACTTGTTATTGTTTGTATTGTGCTTCTCATAGTTATTTTAATGTTAATGATATTAAATATTTTAGTGCAACTCAGAACAATAGTGAATATGATTATGATTTTAAAGTTATTGACAATAATTATAATGAAGATATTATTTTACCTGTTAGTGGAATTTCTGAAGATGCAAAAAATAAAATTTTAGATTTTTTAAATTCACTTATTCAAAATTAGAGAAATTTTTTATATTAATATTAGAGTTTTCTTTACTTTTTAATTAACTTCTCTAATTTTAATTAAAAAATAATATAATCATAATTTAAAAAAAATATAAATGAGTTCTTTTGAAGAAGAAGATGAAGAACAAGAGAAAATATCTTTAAGTCGTTCAACAAATGAGAAAAAAATAATATTAGAAGATAATAATATTCCTTTGAATGATGAAGATGAATTTTACTCATCAAGTGATGACTTTGATTTAGAATTAGATGATAAACCAACAAATGTTAATAAAGATTTAGAAGAAGACAAAAAAAATGTATTAGAAACTGAAACAGCATATTTAAATAATTCAGGAAATTTTAAAAATTCATTTTCTCGTTTATCAACAGGAAATTTAAGATTAGAAGAAATAATAAATCCAAAATATTTTGAAATATTATCTGATTCTTTTGAATCAGTTTTTCCTCTTTTTTATTTAGATACAGAACAAAGAAAATTTTTACAAGAAAAAATAATGATAAAGAAATTTCCAGAAAAAAGTCTTTTATATTCAGGAATACCAGATTTACAAGAAGATTTAGAATTTAATTGTTATATTCTTTTAGAAGGAGAAATTCATATTTATAATAATAAACAAAATTTTGTAGATTTAATTAATGAAATTACTTTATTTGGTTATGATGGTGCAATTTTTAATAAAAGAATTTCTACTGTTATTGTTGATAAAGATTCAGTTTTAGGAATAATTTCAAAAAAAGATTTTTTAAATTTAATTCATCCTTTTTCTCAATTTGCAACTTATATTTCTAGAAATGTAAGATATAAAGATAAAGTTTTAGATGATATTAATATTTTTAGAGATTATGTCTTATCTTCTATTAATAAAGGTTCTATCGATAAAAAAAAATTAATTCAATTATATAAATCTACTTTACCTATTATTCATCCTGGTGCCAATTCAGATAAAATTGATATTAATGCTTTTCTATATTCTTTAAAAAGATTACCTGAAAATATTTTTGAAAATTATGTTTATGTTTTAGTTAATAAATTTCCTAGAATTACTCATTTAAATAAAGATTTAGTTGAAGATTTGATTCCAAGAAAAAATTTAATGAATAGTAAAATTAGAAATAGATATATTTATAAATATTTAAATGGAAAGTTATTAATTATTATGAGAGATATGGAAACTGATGTTTTAGATTTTATTTGTAATATGTGTATTTATTTAATTGAATCTGGAAAAATAAGAAAATTAATTTATTCTCCTATTTTAATTAAAGAATTAGAAGAGTCAAAAAATTTTGAAAATACAATTGGAATTTTAAATAAAAATGGAATAAAATTCCCTCAAGATAAAATAGATATATTAAATGAAGTTTTTGGAGATACATTATCTTCAAAATTAATTCATTTGTGTTTAAATTTCCAAGATATTTCAATTTCTATTAAAAAATCATTTTTAACAGATAAAGATCCTGTTGAATTATGGACACAAAGTTTATATAGAGCTATTAAAAAAAGTTTAGGAACTAATTTATGGATTTCTCAATTAGATGATTTAATAGTTGATATTTATCAAGGAAGTAGAAAAAATTTTATAAATTCAATTTCACCTCATTTATATTTAAATCAAGAAGAAATATTAAAATGGTGTAAGGAAAAGAAAATAATATTAAAAACAAAGAAATTTCTTTCAGAAACAGATAAATTAATAGCATATTCATATTATTATTATAAAAACAACGAAGATAAAAGAAAAGAAATGATAGAATTTAATTTAAAATATGGTATAGAAACATATGAAAAAACATATGGAACAAGTGTAACATTTATAATAATAAATGTGAATAAATTATGTGAAAATGGTCTTTTATCAGAAAAATTAGGATTTAAATTAAAAGCATCAAGTAAAAATCATATAATAATACATATTGGAAATACATTTGGAAGTCAAAGTCATGATATAATAAAACCAATAATAATGATGTTAGGTAAGAAAATTCGTTCAATGAATATTTTAGGGAAATGTGGTGGTTTAATTGGTAAAAAAGGTGATTTAATGATTAGTACAAAACAATTTTTAGATAAAACTCATGATGTTGTTTCTAATAATTTAGGTAATATTAATTATGATAAATTAAAAAATATGGTTAAAACTAATATTCATGAAGGTGCTTTTTTAACTGTTACTGGTACTATTTTACAAAATGTTTTTTTACTTAATTATTATAAAATTATTATGGGATGTATAGGAGTTGAAATGCAAGGTTATTATTTTAATCGAGAATTTGAAAATTCTATTAAACATATGCTTGTTAAAGAAAATTTCATTATGAGATGCTTTTATTATGTTATTAATCTTCCTAATGAAAATAAAAAATATGAAAAAGAAAAATCTGAACATTTTATTGAAGAAGGTATTGGAGTTTTAAATGAAACACAAAAATTTTTAGTCATGGAAAATTTAACATAATTTTTTTTTAAAGAGTGTAATATATTTATTAATATGATATTTAAATTTTAAAAGGGTTTTAATTGTTATGCAGGAAATTCAAAAATGGAAAGTAATTATTTTAATAAATTTTAAAAATTAAAAATAAATTATATTTTTTATATATTATACTGTTTTATGATATCCATTAATTTAAAATAAATAAAATTATTTATTTTTTTATAATTATATTCTTTTTTAATGTTTTATTGTTTAGTTAATTATAAGATTAATTAATTCATAGGTTTTTTAACCTATTTTCTTGAGCTATTTATATTTATATATTTGTTTTTTAACATTAGAAAAGCTAATATTTTCAAAACAAAGATACAATTCTATTTTAACTAAATGATGTATATATATATCAAATTCACTTAATTAATACTTCATAAATAATTAATCACACTTTTAAACATATTTTCTATATTTTATTTAAATCATTATTTAAAGCTTTAATTTTATCGTTCGTAATTGATTTTAATTCTTTTAATATTTTTAATTGAGAAACTAAATTATCTTTTTGAATTCCATAAGTCATTTGTGTCTTAATTAAAGCTCTTAAAGATTCTATTTTTTCAGGTTCAATATTTTTAAAATTTAATTCATTTATATTACTACATCCATTTATATTATTTTTTTTCATATTTTGTAAAAAAGGATTTCCTTTATCTTGATTAAACCAATAAACATTATCATCATTAATTTCATTATTTACATTATTATTTATATTATTTTTTTTTAATAAATTATTATTTAAATCGTTTGAATTAGAAAAATTATTAATAATTATATTAGTAGGATTATTAGTGCTCTGTAATTGAGCGAGCAATCCTTTTGTTGATTCAATTTGTGATTGATGAATAATAAGAGTATTTATATTAATTATATTATTTACAATTTGATTTGAAAATGAAGAGTCATTTGATATAATATTTTGATTATTTTTATTATTATTTTTCATTGATATATTTGTATTTATCCCAGAATCATTTTTTTTATTTTTTTTATATTTAATTTCATTTTCGTTTTTCTTATTAATAATAAAAATATTTTCCTCATTTTTATAATTTTTTTTATTATTATCCTTATTAACTTTATCTACATTTGAATTATTCACTTTCCTTTTTTTCCCAGGTTCATATTTTTCAAAATCAAAAGTATCATTAGAAATATTATTATTCTTTAATTTCTCAGATAATGGTTTCCTTCCTCTTTTTTTCCCAATCACTTTTCTTCCTCTTTTAGATTTTTTTTCAACAATTCTTTTTAAACTTGAATAAAACCTATTTTTTACCATATCACCAGTTCTTCCTTTTAATCTCTTAGCAATTCTACACCAAGAATTTCCATAACTTTTATAAAGTTTAATAATTTTATCATCTTCTTCCTGAGAGAATTTTTCTTTATTTAAATTATCATCTAAAGCATTTAAAAATCTATCTCTTATTTGTTTTCCTGTTCTATGAGGCATAAATTTAGAAATTTCACTCCAATTTTTTCCATGTTCCTTATAAAGTTTCATTAATTGATCATCTTCTTCTTGTGTCCATGTTCCTTTTGTTATTCCTGGCTGAATTCTTTTATAACGAGCTGAACATTGAATTGCTGTTCTATCTTTTATAAATGATGCTATTAAAGACCAATTTTTACATTTATATTCTTCTGCTTTTGATATTAATATTTTATCCTCTTCTGCTGTCCAAATCATTGGCTTCTTTACTGTCTTTATTTTCGGATTGTGGGAATGATGCTTTTTAGATTTTTTCATCTTTTTTTTTTTTGAGTTTTTTAATTTTTTTTTTTTTGATGTAATTATAAATTTTTATTTTTTTTTTATTGATTTTTTTAATTTTTCAAATAACATATTTTTTAATTAATAATAATTTAAAAAAAAAATATTATTCATCCAATTCAACAAAAGGAACTTCCAACTGTTTAAAGAAGCAAATATAAGCCATATGCCAATCACCACCTCCTTTAAGTTCTAAAATATCATTAGTAGTTTTCATAGAAACAACATCATCATCATATTTTAACCATTTATCTTCTTTTTTATGAACCCAACCAATATAATGACCACTTTCAGAAGATCTTCCTTGATGAGTTATTAATGCAATTAATTGATATCTTCCTGTTGGAATATAATTTTTTCCTTCTTCTTTTTTTATTTCATCAATTTTAAAATTTTTATCATTTTTTAATAATTTACTCTCTATTTTTCTTCCTAATGATAATAATTCTTTTGTTTCATCTGTACACATATCATATAAATCTATTATTTTTGAAAAAATTACACTTTTTAATATTTTTGCTTTTCCTGCTTTTGCTCCTGTTAAAGTATTTGCGTTTTTCCAATAAAATCTCATAAATTGAACAGTTAAATAATTTGGTAATCTATTTATTAATTGACTTTTTTCAAAAACTGTATTTCTTTGTAAGGTTTCACTAAACATATCAATATTTTCTTTTAAAGAATTTTTCAATCCTTCAACTAATTCAATAGTATTTGAATCAATATAACAAATTAATTTATAAACTTTATCTTCTTTTTTTTTAATTTCATTTGTGTCTTCAACATTTTTTAATTGAATTTGAAGTTGAATTTGGAATAATTCATCAATTAAATTTTTACTATAAACATCACCTTCACTTTTATTAGTTAAATGATTTCTGATATTATTTAAAATTAAAGAAACACATTCATCAGCATCTTGTTGTTTCATAACACCATTTTCACTTTCTGCAAACATAGGATTAATTTTTCTAATAATATTAACTAATAAAGTAGGTGAAAAAGAATCAGAAGCTTTATCTAAATTATTATATGTTAAACCTAAACAATAAGTTAAATTAAATGAATCATCACCAGAATGATTTGATGGATTATCTTTATTAGATAATTCTTTTAGAGAATTTCTTAATTCTGTTATTCTTCCTAAACATTGAACTGTTGAATTTAAATAACATGTATTTCCTAAATTATTCAATCCAAAAACAATTTCTTCTCCTTTTTCTCTTAATATTTTTAATTTTTCTTCTGCAGTTAAATCTTCTACAAATGTTATTTTTGATTCTGTATTATTATTTATTGCAGTTTTTGATGCCGCTCCTAACATTGTTAATTTCGATTTTAATGGAATTGATTTTATATCTTGCGTATCTTGAAGAATTTTGCCCTTAAATATTATTTTTTGTTCTGTTTGAGGCACGTTTGATTTTTTAGATATTTCATATTTTAAATCTTTTATTGTTTCCATTCTTGATACGTCTATTTCATATATTTCTCTCTTCCATGACACTTTTATTATAGGAGATTCCATTATATTTTAATATGAATTATAATTTATTTTTTTAAATTTATGTTTTTTTATTTATTTTTTTTTTCAAGTTTAAAATTTTTTTATGTAAATTATAAATTATTCGTCATTTTGTTTATTTTGAAGTACTTTTTTACTTCTTCATATGATTCATTCTTCTAATCCATTTTCTACTGATTTTTTATATAAATTAAAATATCTTTTAAATTAACTGAATTAAAGAGAAGGAATTATGAATGTGAAAAAGACAATTAAATTAGTTTCTTTTTTAATTCAACTATTTACTTTAATTTAGATATATATTCCTTTTTTTATTTGGAAGTTAATAAAAGTATTTTATTTTATATATTAAAAAATGATTTAATATGTTATTATATTTTTTTACTATACTTGATTTTTAATTTAAATTCTTTTTCTGTTCATTTTTTATTCTTTTTAATTTTAATTAATTAAACAAGAGAAATTTATTTTACAAAAGAAAAAAAATAAATTAATTTGTAATATAAAAGAAACTAAATTTAAATAAGCTTTTAAAAAACAAAAATATGCATATATAATAAATACAATATACATTTAAATAATATAAAAAATGAATCATTTGAGTAATAAAATAATGAAGTATCATAGAAAAAATAATTCAGATTTAATTATAAGCATGAATAGAAACAATAAAAGAGGATTTAATAATATAAGCCCATCATCATTAATTTTTACTTCTTATGTAACTGTTTTAAATTTGCATTTTATTTCAAAAAATAAAAATACAAAATTATTGAATAAAAACAATACAAAAAGTTTTGATAATAGAAATAAAAAAAATGTGAAAATGAAAAAAGAAGAAAGAAGAAATTCAGATACATATTTAGATAATATAATAAGTAAAAATTCAATTGAACATTTATTTGAAAAATTTATGGAATCAAGAAAAGAAAATAAAAATATAATATCAAAGAATAAAATAAGTAATGTAAATAATAAAAATAGTAAATTTTCAAAAAATGATATTTCAACATTTTCAACAATATCAAATGAAAAGAAAGATAATAAGAAAAATAAAATAAATAAAAGATTATTAAGTAATTCATATAGAAAATCAGAGAAAGTGAAAATGAATATAAATGAAAAAGAAAAAAAAAATTCAACTGAAAATAATTTTAAAAAGCTTATATCAAAAAATATAAATAATCAAAGTGTTTATTATTCAAAAAAAAATAATAAGAATAATAATTTAAAAACGGAAAAAAATTTAGAAAACAATCATGGAAGTACAATTCAAGAACCTGCACATAATATTCCTAAAATTTTAGCAAAAAGAACACCAATAAATTTTCCTTTTTCAAGTAATTACAAAAGTAATATTAATAAAAATTTTCATAAGAATGATTTATCCATTAATAAACCTATTAATGGAATTAAAAATATTTTATTACCTTCTAAGAAAAGTAAATCTCCTGAATCTAATAAAACTAAAAATTCTTTATTAAATAACAATCAAAATTTTATTTTTTATAAAAAAAATATTAATGATTTAAAAAAAAGTGGAAATCAAACAACAGGAAAACAAAAAAAAGATGTTAAAAAAATTTTAGAACAAAAAAAGATTAATCAAATTAAAGAATTTAATTTAGATAACACTGAAGAAATTAAAATTGAAAATAAACCTATTAAATCTTTACCAAATAATAAAGAAAAAATAAATAATGATGATTCTCAAATTGAAGATTCCTATAATACTAAAGAAATAGATGAAAAATCTTCTTCTTCTTCTCAGAAAAGTAAACATAAAAGTGAATTTATTAAAAAAAGTAGCCCTTTAATTAATAAAGTCTTTAGTTTTCAAACTGGAAAAAATGAATTTAATAATTTAAAATATAAGAAAAATAATTTTAATAATAAAAAAATTAATATTGAAAATAAAATAAAAACAAAAGATGAAAATTCTTCTTTGCCAAAAATCAATTTTGATAAATCATATAATGAAAATATAAATAAATTAAAACCAATGAAAAGTATAAACAATGAGAATCCAAATAATAATATAAATAATCTAAATAATATAAATAATGAAATTTATGTAACTCCAATATTAAACCAATGTCAAAATTTAAAAAATCAGATTTCTAAAAATGAAAATAAAGAAAACAATAATATCAATGATAATATAGACACAGAGAGTGATCAATATGTAGATGCTACAGAAATATATCATGATAGTGAAAGTGATAGATATTCAAGTACAATTTTAGATTCAGATGATTCTAAAGAAAGTTTTTATGATATTATTAATAATTCTACTAATAATTTAAATAATGCAATTAGAAATTCAGGAAGTGAACAAATGATTCAAAAATATAATATTTTTCAATCAAGAAAAGATTTTTCTACTAATTTGAATTTGAATAATAAAAATAAATGTAAAAATTTAAATTTTATCTTTGGATTTCCAAATAATGTAATTGGAATTATTTTTTCCTTTTTAAATTTAGATATGTTAAATTGTATAACTCTTTTAAATAGTAATTTTCATAATATATTCAAGCCAATAATTTATAATATAATATTTAATAAAATAAAGAAAATAAATGAGAATGAAAATCCAAGAAACAAAATAAAAGAATCATTATTTAAATATTCAAAATTAAAATATGATGAAAAAAAGAAAGATTCATTAAAAGATGAATATGAAAAATATATTGGAAATAGAATATGTGAATCAGAAAATGAGATAATAAAAGATTTAAATAGAACATTTCCTGAAATTCCAGAATTTCAAAATGGAAAAGAAAAATATAATAAATTATATCATATTTTATATGCTTACGCAAATTATAATGAAAAAATTGGTTATGCTCAAGGATTAAATTTTTTAGCTGGTTATTCAATTTATTTATTTGATAAAGAAGAAGAATGTTTTATTTTTGTTGATGGTTTAATTCAAAAATTTAAATTAGAAGATTTTTTAGGTGTTAATAATAATTTAAAATTTAAAATCGAAATTATTGATTCTCATCTTAAATTAAATTGTCAAAAAGTTTATAATTACTTAAAAGAAATTCATTTATCTCATGAATTTTTCACAATTAATTGGGTTATTACTCTTTTTGCTAATTCAATGGATCAAAATGAATTGTTTTTTTTATGGGATTGTCTTATTATTTTTGGATGGAAATTCTTTTATTATTTTATTGTTTCTATTTTGAAAAAATATGAAAATAAAATTTTAGATACTGATGTTAGTCAAATGTCCTTTTTAATGAAAAATTTATTTAGAAGTCAAAGGTTTAAAAATAATTTTTTGGATATTATGGAAAAAACAGTTAATTTAATGCAAGAAGAAAAAACAAATAGAATGTTTAGAGCCAAAAGTACAATAAATTCAAAAAGATAAAAAATATATTATTATATATTTAAAAAATATAGATATTAAATATTTATAAATTACTAACTCAAAAAAAAATTATTAAAAAAATAATATATTGAATATTTCAATTAAACTTCAACTCTTACTAATAACATTAATTACATAAAGAATAAAAGAATTAAAACTTTAATGACCTCCAATTCTTTTTTTTCTTCTTCTTTAAGAAACATTTTTGAAATTTCATTTTTGTTTATTTTCTCATTTTTACATGTTTTATTTTAAATTCATATGTAATCCTTTACAAAAAATTAAAATATTTACTTTTTGATTATTTGTATCTTTAAATATATTTTAATTTTATATTCTTCTTTTCCTATTTTTCTCAAATTCATTGTAATCCTTAATTATTATTATATATGGTAATTATTATGAACTTATTATTATTACCTGAATGTTTTTCCAAGAATTTTTTATTAAGTTTGTTGTTATTATTATTCCAAAAATTATTGATTTGGAATATCAAATCATAATATTTTATTTCTGAGTTTTTTATTTATTCTTAATATGATATGTATATTCTAATCTTGAAGATTTTGGAAAAAATTTTATTGTTATTAAGGGGAATAATAATAGGATAAATTTTAACATTTTTTTTAATTTTTTTATTTTTTTTATTTGTTATTTATCTTGAATATTAAATAATATCTTTATTGGATTAAAATATCTTATATAGTCTTAATCTCTAAATTAAAAAGAAAAGATTTAAAAAAAAAGAAAAAAAAGGTTAAAAAAAAAATTAAAAAGAAGTTTCTAAATTTATATACTAGTTTTATTGAAATCTAAAAAAAACTAAAATCTTCTAATTTGTTTTTTTAGCAAGAGAATCAATATAATCACAAACTTTTGTTTGCCATCCTTTTTTTGTTAAGATTTTAATACATAATTCTTTAGCTTTTTGTTTAGCAAGACTTTTAACCCATTTAACAAGTTCATCTCTTAAAGCTTTAGGAATTTTTTCCCATAATTGTCTAATGGCTTCAGGAATGTCCATTGAGCTTTGAAGTAAGATTCCTTCTTCTGCAAAACATCTTTTTACTTCTTTTTCAATTTCTGGATATAATGCTAAAACTTTTGAAAGTAAAACTAAAACATTTTTGTCTTCCATAAAAGTCTTTACTGCGTCTATTAATATTGGGACATCTTTTTGGAGAACTGGACTTGATATTAAACATTTTATTACTGGAATTGGTTCTGCTTGTAAGTCTACTTGACTTGTTGTTAAGGCTATTAAAGCTAATATTAAAATTGATTTCATTTTTTTTCTAATTGATTTTTTAGTTTTCTGGTTTTATAATGACGGTTTTTTTTTAATTTTTTATTACAAAAGGTTTTCTATATTTTTCAAATTATTCATTTTTCAAAGTTATAGTATTGTAAATTGATAAATTTATTTATATGAAATAAAAAAATAATTTTATTATCAAAATATTTTATATTTTTTTAATGGAATTTAGGTTAAAATTAACTTTACAAAAAAAAAATGTTTGAAATTTAATAGTTTTATAAATATTAAAATTTAAAAAGAATAATATTTAAAAGATATATAATATTTACAGTAAAGATTTAATAGTCATGGAAATTGCAACTAAAATAATACTAGTAAGAATTAAGGAAGAAGTAATTATTAGCATAGAATAATTTGGATTAGATTTACTAAGAGAAAAATTAGGATAATCAATATTTTTTTTTATTAAAGTAATAAATGAATTTACATTTTTGTTTTCATCATTACTTTTAATAAAAACATATAAATCAAATTTCTTAGGCAAGTTACTTAAATAAAAATCACTAATTTCTATATTAGCATTTTTATTTAAATCCTTATCTTTAATTAACTCAGAAGTAATATCAGCAAAATATTTTATATTATTATTTTCACTTGAAATAATATAAACTTTATCAATAGTTCCTTTAATATAATTATAATTTTCTTTTTTTTTAATTTCAAAACCAAAAATATCACTAATTCTTTTTTTCCTTCTTTCAAAACCTTTTTTTGAAGCAAGTTTATTTTGTTTTAATTCATAGTATTGTTTATATTCTAAAGGAAATGAAGTATATTTTTTTTCTTTTTTTATAGGTAAATCAAAAAATATTTCCTTTACTATATTATCTGAAATAAAATATTTGATTAAATTCACTTTAAATTCTACTTCATTTATCTCTAATTTATAAACTGAAATTATAAAAGCACCATTTAAAGCTTGTGAATAATATTCTGTTATTTTATTTTTTTCAGTTAAAATTAAAGAAACTTCATAAATATTTTCAAATGAACTAAGAGGAATTTCATCACCATTAAAATTATTTAAGTGTGAATTATGTTCAAGTGAAAAATCATATATTTTAATTTGATCTGTGGTGTAATCATAATAAAAAGAAAAAGAATCTAAATATATGTCATTACATAAATTGTTTTTGAGAAAGATAATGAATATTATTCCTTTTAATACAGAAATTTTGAAGTAAAAATTCATTTTTCCTTTTTGAGTTTTTTTAGTTGTAATTTATTTTTAAAATTTTAAATTGCTTTAAATAGAAAAAAAAAATTAATAATTAAATTACCAATTATATTATTTCAAATAAAAAAATAAAAATTAATTATATAAAATATTAACATACAGCAAAATTACCAAATAAAGCAGAAAACATTAAATCATATTTTATACATTCACTAGTACCTTTTAATTTCATAGATAAATATTTTCTTTTAAAATAAATTATATGATTAGTTCTCATTTGTTTCATTTCTTTTTCAATTTTCATCATTAAACTTTTAACAATAAATATAGCATTAACATCTTTAATTTGATTTGGAGTTATTTTAATTTTAAATTTTTCTTCAAAACTACTTTTATCAATTGATGAATTTGTTTTAGATGTTATATAAGGTAATCTTTGAGTCTTGTTTTTCTCATCTTCTGTTTTGCATAAATTTTTTAATTTATATCTTAAATTTTCTAAACATAATTTATCTCTTTTTTTATATATTTCATTTGTTAAAGTGGTATTATTTCCAACTTTAAATTTAAATTTTTCAAAAAGTTTTTTAATATAATTATTAATATTTTCATAAGGTAATTCAATTTTTTCTTTTAAGAAACTAGATTCATTTAAATTTAAAGATATATCTTTTTTATGTTTTCCCATTTCATTATCAATTAAATTATAAATAATTTTTAATTTATTTAATTGAATTATTTTTTGAGTATATTCTTTTAAATAATTTACACTATTATTATCTAAAAATTTAGGAAAATCATGATCATCAACTTTTGCTCCTAATTCATATAACCTATATAAAACCCAACAAATTCCTATATTTCTTACATCAACTCCTTCTTTTAATAAATTTTTAAAATATAATATATTTTCTTTTTTTAATTTTTCTAATAAATTTCTTAAAGTTTTTAATTCTGTTTTACTATATGATATTTTATATTTTATATCTGGAATTTTTTTATCATTTATTGCTTTTTGATTATTATATTCTGATTTAAGATTTTTATTTTTTCTTTCTAATTCTTGAAATTGAGAAGTGAAAGATAATCTTTTTTGAAAATCATGTGAAGTATCTGCTTTATTCATACTTTCAGTAATAATTTTTAACATACTTGAACTATCAAAATATTTATTTTTTTTTCTTTCAAAATTTTCAGAAAGTTCTTCAAATTCTTTAGTTAAATCATTAACTAATTTTTCTTTATCTCTCATAGTTTTAATTAATTCAATAATTTGTTTTCTATAAGAAACTTCTATTTTTCTTTTATCATCAACAATATCTTTATAAACATCGAAAGAAATAATATGTTCAAAATTTCCTTCTAATTTTAAATCATTTCTTCTTAACATTTCATTTTCTACACTCACTCTTTCATAATCTTTTACATCATGTGCTGATTCAATTCCTGAATCTATTGTTATTATTTTTTTCCTTATTCCTATTTCATTTCCTACTAACATTAATTCATCTTCTTCTTTTTTCTTATTATTTGAAAAATTCATTGATTTTAATAAAGATGAAGAATTTGTACTCATAGAATTATTTTTTGGAGGGTTTTTAAATATATCAAAATCAAATTTTTTCTTCATTATATTTATATTCTGAGCCACTAAATTTGATTTTTCTTCATCTATATTTTTAAAGAAATTTTTTATCTTTCCTGGTGTTTGATTTTTTTCTTTATCTAAATGAGTTGAAAGTTTTTGTTTGAAATTTAAATTTTTAAATTTATCTTCTTCAAAATGCCTTGATACTCTTCTTACTATAGTTCTCTTAAATTTCATGTTTTTAGGGACTTGAGGGACATGAGTTTCATCCCATTTATCTAATGTTTTATATAAATTATTTTCATCAAAAGAATTTATAGATTCTTCCATATTCGATTATAATTTTTATTTTATCTCCCAAAAATTATTTTTATTTATTATATTTTCAATAATATAATAAAATTAAAAATGAGGATTATTAATTTATATAATTAATTAAATGGAAAAAACAAGAAATTCGGAAATATTATATAAAAGTAATTTTAACTTTCTAGAAGAATATAATTCACTTCCTCCAATAAAATTAAAAATAAATGATTGCTCTAAAGAAATAAGTAAAGATTTAAGTACTTTAAAAGAAGAAAGATATTTAAGTGATAATAATTCATTTAATAATAATAATAAAAAGAAAAAAAATAATATTTCAAATCAAATATTCAAAATGTATAATTACAAAAGTTCAGTGATTAAACCAAGTTTACGTCAATCAGAAAAAACAAAAAGTTCTTTAGTAAAAACAATTAATAATTTTAATTTTTTAGAAGATCCAATAAAATTAAGATTAAAAAAAATTAAACTTCAAAAGTCAAACAAAGAAAAAGAAGAATCAACTAAAATAAAATTTTATTTAACAAGTTCAAATTTAGAAGATATAAAAGCAGATAAAAATAAAATAATAAAAGAATTAAAAGAACTTGATGAAAGTTCTTCTTTAACAAATAAAATTATATCTAAAAGAAATGCTGAAAAAAATAAAGAAATTTTAAATCTTATTGAAAAAAGAATTAAAAGAGATAA
>JAEEGK010006837.1_pt1 | contig 27327 bp, 16 predicted proteins | sample 8958771 | NCBI WGS metagenome assembly JAEEGK01 (sample SAMN16246547, study PRJNA631951) | gut metagenome | biome: gut microbiome; feature: rumen; material: SC-attached | host: Bos | place: Iran: Karaj | collected 2018-10 | reverse complement strand
TAAAGATTTATTATATGATAATATGAATATTAAAAAAGAAAATTCAGAACTATATGAAATGAAAAATATTTGATTTAAATATTGTGAAATATGATGAAGAATATTTGAAAAATGATAATTTAAGCACAAACTATCTTACTGAAAATGAAAACTTTAAAAATTCAAAAGAATATTTTAATAATTTTAATATATAAATATAATTTAATTATTTGTAGAAAAAAGTATTTTTTATTTCTTTTCTTTTAAAGGAATTGTATCTTCACTAAACATATAATAAAAAAACAATCCTAAAAAATAAATAATTATAATATAAATAACAAATCTCCCAATTAAACAAGTTAAATCATTATTATTCCCTTCAAAAAGAATATTTTTAATTGAAAAACTATCATTCCCATTATCTTTCTTTTTATTCATTTATAAATAAATAATGAATAAATAAAATAAATAAAATTTAAAAACCAAATTATTAAAAAAAATAAAAAAAATGAATGTTCATACACTAGAAAGAAATCCATCAAATAACGAGAATTCTAATAGAATAGTAAATGTATATCAACCAACAAAAAACAATGAAATACCTAATACATCAAATTCATCATCAAGTTCAATAAGATGTATAGATAGTTCTATATATAAATTAAAATCATTTTGTACTATTATTTTAATAATAAATGCTATAATATATATATTTGAATTATTATATCATTATTCTTTCACTAAAAAAACTTGGATTTGTACTTTATATAATTTTGGTGCAAAAGATACTTATTCTATTGTTCATCATAATCAAATATACCGTTTTATAACTCCTGTTTTTCTTCATGCTTCAATTATTCATATAATAATGAATTCATTATCAATTGTATTCATTGGTTATTTTTTAGAGAGAAAAATAGGAATTGTAAAAATAATTATATTATATTTTACTTCAGGAATTATTTCTACTATTTTCAGTGCAACTATTAGTAAAAAATCTTTAAGCGTTGGAGCTTCTGGTGCAATTATGGGTTTTTCTGGACTTTTAATTGTGGATTTTTTATTGATTTATAGTAAAATGAATGAAAGTCAAAAAAGTAATTTTATATTGTTTGCCATTATGACTGCTATAAATTTAGGTGGAACTAATATTGGAAGAGATGGAAATAAAATTGATAATTTTGCTCATTTATTTGGGTTTATTACTGGAGCATGTTTATCTGTTTTTTTACTTAAAAATACTGTTGATGTTCAACAAATTAAAAAAAGTCTTTTGACAATATTACAAATTATTTTGGGAATTTGTTTGGCCAGTGGAACTATTTTTTGTTTAATTTATTTATTTTCTCTTGCTAAAATACCTATTAATAATTTACGAGATATATGCTAAATATTATAATTAATCATAAAAAATTGTTAAATAAATATTAGATTAAATTAATATTTGAAAACAAATATAAACATTTATCTTACTTAGCATTCTTTTATCTATATATATACCATTAATTAAACTCCTAAAAAAATTCAAAATAAAAAAAATGTACCCATCAAAACCCTTATCCAAAAATAGTAAAAAATATAGTAATTAAAGTAATAAGCAAAACTCTTTTATTAATCCAAAAAGAATGATTAATATATTTCATAAATAAAATTTGGCATTCATCAGCATTTCTAAACCAATGAAAATATTTTAAATACAAATAAGCCATTCTAACCTCTTCCTTATCAGTAGTTTCCTTCCCCCAAACAATATCAAAATTAATTCCAGCAGTAGCAATAGCATGATTGAATATTTTAGTATAATTCTTGATTCTATCACTCATTCCAACAACAGGACAAAAGAATTCTCCTGTTGTATCATAAGCACATTGAATCATATTTCCTTCAGCATCAGCAACACACATTCCATCTTCATTACAAATACCATCAGTATGAATAGTTCTACATTGTCCATAAGGAATCCCATCAGAATCAGTATGAAGTGTCATATAACCTTGTTCACAAGCAATATACTGTTTATAACCTACATATTGTCCAGTTAATACAGAAAATTTAGATATACATATATAATCATTTATTTCTAATCTACTTTTAAATGTAAGTAAATTCCCAGATGCTATTGTGCAAATATAACCGGGAGGACAATTATCTTCTCTTTCATCGATAAAATTAAACATTGTACTAAAATAAGTATCTTTACGTTGAATAGGTGGTGAACCAAACATACAACTTCCACCAGGTGAAGATAAAGGTTGACAATATTTAGGATCATCTTCATTTGAATGTTCAAAATCTTCATAAACACAAAAAGAATTAATTCCACATTCTAAACTTGATTGACATAAAGCTCCATCTAATTTACCATAACATTTTTTCTTTGTACAATTATATGAATAACAATCACCGTCGTTTAAACATTTTTCTCCAGGACGACCTTGGTGAATTATTGGGGTACAAAAACCTATATCTTCATTAGCATATGATACTGTTTGACAGTATTGTCCATTTTTACATTTTTGTAGATAGTTATAGTAACGGGTTATTCCATGAATCGTCATTTCTGATACTATTGCTATACATTTATTCCCTGTTAAACCCTTCTCTGCACATTTGTTTATATCTACGACTGCATCTTTACCTAAGTTTGTGGATTGAGATAATATTTTATGAAAAAGTATTTGTATTATTATTATAAGGATTGATGGAACTTGTATTTTCATTTTTTTTTTAATTTTTTTTTTGATTTTTTTACTTTTTTTTTCTTATTATTTTATTTTTAAAAACTTTGTTTTCTTTATATTAATTTTAAAGATTTTATTTTAAATTGATATTTTTATTTTTTTTATGTTTTTTTAGTGTATAAAATGAATAATAATTAATTATACATGATTTATAATTAAAGTAACTAATTTTTTTAGAAATTTATTTTTTTTGTTTTTTCATATTTTGTTTTTGTTCTATTTCTCTTTGTTGAGCTTGGATTTTTTCTAATTCTTTACTTAATTCATCAATATCTTTTTCATTTTGAACTATTTTTAACTTTGCTTCTTCTTTATTCATACTAAAATTTGAAAATGAAGAAAAAGTACTATCTGAATTACTATGATTTAAGTAATTTTGAGTAGTTAATTCTTTTATTTTTTCTAAATTATTTTTAATAGTTCTATTTAATCTATTTATTTCTTGTTCTTTTAATGATACTAATTTATCATATTTCTCAGTTATATTATTTGTTTTTTCACTTTTTTTATATATTTCTATTTCCCTTAAAAAGTAAATTACTTTTTCATTTAAATTTTCTATTTCTAATTGTTGTTCTGTTTTACAAGATGAAATTCTCATTATTAAATCATCAATTATTTTTAATATTATATTCATTAATTCTGAAGTATTATATTTATTAATATTATTTAAGAGACTATTAATTTTTTCTTTTAAATCATTCACATTTCCATTATATACAAATTTACTATATTTATCTAAACTTTCTTTAATTCCTAATAATAAATTTTTTTTTGTTAAATCATCTCTTCCTTTCTCATTAATATCAAAGATTCTATTCACTCTTGTTTTATAAGTTTCATACAATTCTTTACAAATTTTAAAATAAGAATTTAAAATATAAACGATAAAATTTTTATTTTCTTTTAAATTCTCAGATAATTTTTCAATTAATGCTTGCATATCATAATTAATACTTTGAGTATTTTGATTAGAATTATTTTGATAATCATCAAAAACAGATTGATTATTTAATAATTGGTTTTTTAATTTATTTAATATATTATCATTGTTTTTAGAATTTAAAATTATTGGTAAATCAGTTTCAATAATTGAATCAATTGATTTAATTCCTTTTTTTATTTTGGATAAATTATTTAAATCATTATTTAAACTATTCATTTGTTTATTTAATCCTCTTTCATAACTTAACAAAGTATTTTGAATTCTTTTTAATTCTGAATCAGTTGATTTTGAATTTACAGTTAATAATTTAAAATCATTTTTTATATTCAATAATTCTTTATTATATATTTGTTTGTTTTCTTCTGTTTGATTTTCTGCTTGTTCTATTTTTTCTTCTAAATCTTTTATTTCATTCTCTTTTTCTTTTAAATCATTATTTAATTTTAAAATTATATTTTCTTTTTCTAATAATTTTTTATCATAATTTTCTACTAATAAATTATTTGCTTCTTTTAATTTATTTAATTTATTTTGTTCAATATTATTTTGATTAAATTGAATTACTAAATTTTTTATAATTGAATTAGTATCATTTAATGCAATAATTTGTTTATTTATTCCTATTTTAATTAATTCATTTTTTAAATCTTCATCAAAAAAATAAGTTTGAGTGTTATCTGATTTCATATTTTTTTTTATATTCTCAATATTTTCTAATTTTTTATTTTTAATTTGAAAATCATTTTTTAATTGTTGATATTTTTTTTCATTATCTTCAATTTCTCTTTTTAATTCATCATTTCTATTTAAAATATCATTATAACTAATTTGTAATTCAGAATTTTCTTTAGTTAAATCATCTTTATCTTTCGATAAATCAGCAACTGAACTTTTTAACACATCATTTTCTAAATTTAAATTTTTAATTTGTTCTTCATAATCATCTTCTTTTTCTCTAAAAATTTTATCTAAATCTCTTAAAAAATTCTGTTTTTCTTGTTCTTGTAATTTATCTTTTTGTTGATAAAAACTTTCTAATTTCTTTAATTCACTTTTTAATTTTTCATTATCTTCTTTAAGTAAATTGATTTCTTTTTCTTGTTCTTCATTGAGTAAAAAACCATTTTTGTTTTCATCATTAATATTATTATTATTAAGATTAACACTATTATTATTTAAATTCCCATTACTATTTCTTTTTAATATTTCATTAATAACACCATCTCTTTTATTAATTTGATTTTTAAGACTTAATCTTTGTAACTCAACAAAAGTTTCTCCATTTTTCAACTTATTATTTTCATCGCAAACTTTATCATATTCTATTTTTAACTTTGTAAACTTTTCCATTAATTTATCATAATCTTCTTGCAATTTAAAGCATTGAGCTTGATAATCTTCAGTTTTATTAACTTGGGGTTTATTAGTAACTTTCATTGCTCTTGAACCAAAATTTAAAGAAGAAATAGTTTCATCACAATTATAATTAGAAGGACTTATAGTAACAATTAAACTAGTTTTAGCATTACCTCCTAAACTTTCTTGTAATATTCGAGTTAATTTACTATCTCTATATGAAACATGTGTATTTCTTGGATCTGTTAATTTTTGAATACAATTACCTAAAACTAATAATGAAAAATTTATTTTCCTTGCTTCTTTTAATCTATCTTCTTTTGCATTTGTTTTATTCACTCTTTCACTTCCTGCTAAATCTACTAAATATAAATAACTTTCTGTCATTATATGTTCAGTTGAATTATTATCTATTAAACTCTTATTTATTTTTGTTATTAATAAAGCATGTGAACGTGAAGAATGAGCATTCATTTCTGTAAATGCAGTTGCTCTATTTTTTTCTCCTTTTATAAAATTTTCAAAACATTCTTTAGTTGATTTTACTTTAATCCATTTTACATTTTCTAAAAAAACTCCTTTTTCAGGATTTTCTCTAATTTTAACTTCATTGGAAGGTTCAAATAAATCTTGTATCATTTCTAAATATATTTGAATGAAAGCAATATAAACATCAAATTTATCATTTTTCTCTTTTTGCATATTAACTTTCTGAAATATATAATCAAAAGCTCTTGGAATAATTCCTTTATTTTCTTCATTTTCGAAATCACCTACCATTGTATATGTTTTTCCAGTTCCTGTTTGACCATATGCAAAAATTGTTCCATTATATCCTTCTAAAACTGAATCTATAACTTTTTTCCCTGAAATTTCAAATATTTCTTTTTGAGTTGTTTTTTCTGGAAATATTTTATCGTATGAAAAATTTTTTTTATCATATTCCTTTTTTACTATTTGTTAATGTTATTTTATATTATTTTATATTTATATTTTTTTTTACTTGTCATTGCATTATTTTTGGTGTCTAAAGCTTCAATTGGAGTAGTTTTATCGTGAGATAATTCGTCTTCTGTAAAAGGACGAATACGTACGTAGACCAAAACACGCTCGCTTTGTGAATCGGACTTTGAGTTTTTTTCTTTTGTTTTCATTTTTTTTAAATATATTAATTTTTGGGATTTTGAAAATTAATTATTTTTTAAATTAAATGAATAAATAATATTTTTTTATACAAATAAATATTATTACTAAAATTAAATTATTTTTTAATATCAAAAAAAGATAAATAATAAATAAATAAATAATAAATAAACAATTACTTCATTAATTTATTCACAGTAGAATTAACGAATTTCATTTTCTTTTCTTCTCTTTTAATTTCTTCAAGTATTTTTTCATCAGCTTTAATAATTTCATTTTTAGTCATAAGAAAAAGAGCATATAAATGTTTATTAACTCTTGAATTTTTTCCTCCATAAATAAGTAATTTATCTCTAGTAAAAGGAACAACAGTAACTAAAGTTTGTTTTAAATTAACATTAGAACTTTTATAATAATCAATTTTAATCCAACCAGAACTAATATCATTTAATTCTAAAACTTCAATAATTTCACTATTATTATTTTTTAAATTAGTAATATTATGTTCCATACCAAACATAGCATAAACATCAGAAGAAAAAGAATCAAAATATAAATTAGTATTAGCTCTGGGAGAATTTAAATCAGGTAATCTAGTCCATTTATTAGTGAATAAATCAAATATTTCACATATATTATTATCTTTACCACCAACTACAATGAAACAATCATAATTTTCTAAATATTCTATTGAATGATATGAATGTGTTGAAATCATATTATTTATTCTTTTAATAGTTTTATTTTCAACATCATATAATAATGATATTGAAATTGAAGTTCCAAGAGAATCTACTCCTCCAGTTATATACAGTTTATTATTTATACATATATGTCTATTTCCTTCTGGGAATTTATCATATCCAAATGTTTCTTTATCTAAATTCACTTTGTGTTTAATTGAAATATTTGTTTGAGGATCATATACTGCTATTTCATTTGTTCCTTTTATTGGCTTTACAAATTCTTTTAATTTATTATATCTCATATTATAATCTGCAAATACACGGGAATTTGTATCGAAACTTTTTCTTGGTTTTGATGAAAATAATTTACTATATAAATCTATCATACTATAGTTAAAGAATTTTCTTTTACAATCATTGTCTAATATTATATCTTTATAATCTTTTATTTGCAAATTTGATAAAATATTTTTTATTGATTGATCAAAAACACTTTTTCTTAATGTATTTATTGATTTTTGAGGTAAATAATTTGATACTCTTATATTTGATTCTGAAGTTGAATAAAAATTACTATTATTTGGTAATTTTGAAGAAAATTTATTTGCTGAATTTCCTCTATTGAATTTTTTAAGTGATGAACTATTATATCTTTTTAAAGAAGAATGTGATTTTGTTTTATCTAAATTAATACAAATTACATTATTTTTGTTATTAATGTTATTACTATCATTATTATTATTATCTTTAAGTAAATTATCTTTATTTGGTGTTTTTAATATATTATTCGATGATGATGACCCTGATATTTTTTTTCTTGATGTATTATTACTTTGAGTAAAGAAATTTTGATTAAAAATATAATCTATTCCTTTTTTATTTTTTGAATCTAATATATTTACTACTTCTTGTAAATCATCATATGATCCTGTTTTTACTAAAATATTAAATATTGTTTTTTGTAATAAATCTATATGTTCATTATATGATTTAATTCTTAATTTAACGTCCCAATAAAAATCATCAAATTTATCATTTGGAATTTTTTTATGAATAAAATCTTCTATATTATTATTTATTAAATCAGTTTGAGATCTTATTTCATTTTTATATTTTAAAAAATTTTGTTGTAATATATTTAAAGATTTCATTATTTCTTTATTTTTTTTATCACATAAATGTAAAAGTTCATAATTAATTAAAAATATATTATTCTCATTATCATTATTATTATTATTACTCTTTGATAAATTAAAGAAAGAAGAATTTCTTGAAAAATAGTCTTTAACTTCTTTAGAAACATTATTTAAATTATTTTGTAAATCTTTAATATTCTTTTTGGTTTGATTGAATAATTCATTGATTTCATTTATTTTTTTTTCTTTAATATCATCTAATTTATTATGAATAGTTTTAAAGCAATTTTCAACAGTATTAATATAATCTTGTTTATTATTTTCAATTTTATAAGCTTCTTCAATAACTTTTTCAATTTCTGAAAAAAAATTAGGATTATAAAATAAATAATCTTTTTCTTTAATTAATTGATGTTCTTTATGTTGATCTAAATTACATTCTGGACAAACACTAAATTTACAATCTAAACAATAATATGATTCATCACTTAACGAATGCTTACAATTTTTATCAGAACTTAAAATATTTTTTTTTAAATGTGGATAAATATCATTTGAATCTTCTTCTATTTTTAATTTAGTGTTTTTATTATTTTGTTCTTGCTTTTTTCCAAAAGAAGTATTTGAATTTTTACCTTTCATTTCTTTTATAAATTATTAAAATTTATTTTATTAAATAAGAATATAATTTAAATATTAAATAAATATTTTTTAATTTTTTTTTCTTTTCTTATTTGAATTTTCAAAATTTGGTTCTTCTTTTTTCCTCATAATAATAACATAAATAAATAGTCCTAAAACAAAAATACTAGAAAAAATTTTTAATATATCAGCGACATTAGAATAATTACTTTTATTAGAATAAGGATTTTGTTTTTTAAAAATAGAAAATCTTTTCCATAAAACATTTAATTTTTCAAAAGTATAATAAACTGCTTGAGCATAATTTCTAGTTTCCATAGTTTTTTTAATTTCTAATTCAATTCTAACAACTTCATCATTAGGTAATAATTTTCTTAATTTATCACTTGATCCATAAATAAATAATTCATTTGTCTTTTTTATTAAAACAAGAATTAAATGATGTTGTTTCTTATCTTTATTATTTATATTTTCATTTTTTTCCATTTCTTTATATAAATCTTCTACAAATTGTCTTTTTTTATAAATATATTTTTCAATAATATCAGAAATTAAAAATAAATTAACATCTGTTTTATCATAAACATGATTTTGAGTTAAATAACTTGTATGAATTTTAGGACCTAATTTTTTATCATTTATTAAATCTTCTGGGTCATTTAAATAATTCCAAGAGGATACTTTTTGTGCTAAAGATTCTGGAGACCATTTTAAAGTTTTTATCAAATTTATTAAAATGAAGTTTAATAGAATTTTTATTTTCATATATATTTTTTTATTGGGTTTTTAAATTGTTTAAATTAAATAAATATTTTTTACCTTTTTAAATTAACACTATTATATTAATATTATTTATAAATTATTTCTCATTAAGACAGTTATATTATATAACATTTCGTCATGTCTTCTTAATGATTTTTTTCTCCAATAAACTATTAATAAACAAAATATTAAAATAAAAAAATAATTAATTAATAGACTAATCACTCCTCCAATAATCCAATTTATTTGGTTTTCTTGATAAATTGCACAAAAAGTTGATGTATAATAAAAGAAGAATAAAACAATTAAAAGATTGATTACCATTAATATTCCTAATTTTATTTTTATTTTTTTTAAACATCTAACTGTTGCTTCAATATAATTTTTTTTTGTTTTTAATTCAAAAATTAATTGTTCAATTAAAGGCTCATAAGTATTAAAAGATTTAAAAAATATAAAAAAAATTCTTGTTATAATAGAAGATAAAATTATTCTTATAAGATCATAAATAAAATGATTTTTTCGATAAAATCTTTTTGAAATTATATTATTGTTATAAAACACTATATTTAAGTTCAAAATTAAAGAAATATGAATAATTGCTAAAGAAACATTCACTGAATTTAATTCAAAAATATATTTTTTAAAAAAACAATTTAAAATAGGAAGTTTTTCCTTAATTAATTCATCAAACATTTCAAAAAAAGTTCTTTTTTCTTTATATAAAGCATAAGAATAAGAAATTGAATAATTACTTAATTCATAAATTTTTTTTTCTGGGAATAAATGAAAATCTAAATGTTTATTGTTAAAATCTAATTTAGGAATATTTAATTCTCTACCAGAAGAAATAACATGAGAATTCAAATGATCATTTTTTTTAAATAATTGCCTTTTCTCAATATTTGAATTTATAAATGGAATTTTTATTATATGATTTAATCTATGAATGCTATAAAGAAAATAAGTTAAAGTTGATATAAATTGTGTCATGAGTAAAATTGACATGATCCAAAAGCCTATATTATTTATTATATTATCTTTAATTGCTTTAATACATTTTAATATTTTGAAATTAAAATTTTTCAAATAATTTTTATTTCTTTTTATATTTGTAATATTAACATATGTATTTTGTGGAAAATCAATATAACTTCCATAAATATTTAAATTAATAATTTGATTGATTGGACAACTACATTTAATTAAAGTATTTTCAAAATCAAAAGATTGATAATCACAATTAACTGAACAAACACTAATATTAGGATAGAAATTATATAATCTATCATACAATAAAATGTCTCTTTTTCTTATTTGATGATTTCTACATAAATCAGAATAAAAAGGAGAATTAATATTAAAAGGATCAATTCCTTGATTTAATAATTGATTATATTCAGTTAAATTATAAAAAAAATGAATTGGAGTTTCCACTTCAATTGATTGACAAATATCTTTTATTTCTAATTCATTTGGAATTAAAGGTGAATAAACTTTAAATGTGATTTTATCTGAAGTAGTGCTTTTTATGTATATAATATATATTTCATTATTTTCATTTAAATTATATTTATTTCTAATTTCTTGCTTACAATTATCAAATCCTATAATGATTTCAACATAATTTTTTTTATTATCATTTATATTATTTATTTGTAAAAAATAATCATTATTTTTAATAATTTCTCCATTGTGATTTTCAAAATTTTGATAATCTTTATTTAAAATATATAAAATATTTTCAATATTTGTATTGGAATTACATATCATTTGGTTATGACTTTCACAATATGAAGGAAAAACATGAAATGTAATTTCTGATTCTAGATTTATTTCTTCTAAAGTTGAGGGATTTAATTTATATGTCATAACATATTTAAAGGTTACATTATAATATTTATATTCATCAGGTGTAAACACTATATTAAAGTTATCAGTTATAATTAATTCTAAATTTCTTCTTCTATTAGGGTAAACTTTAATATAACTAGAATTAATTTTTTTATAAATGATCAAACTATATTGTGCCAAATCATTTGATTGGCCCGAATTTTCAGATGATAAAATTAATTCTGTAATAATGTTATTGAAAGGATTAAATGTATATTCCCCATTGATTTCTATTATTTTTGGTGGATTATTTATATTATTTGTATTACATAATTCTTGATTAACTAAAGTAAATATATTATTGTTATTTGCAAAAATTTCAGTGTATTCATTTTCTCCTTCTATAATATCAAAATGAATAAAATTAATAGTGTTATAAACATTTTTGTATATAATACTACAATTACCTAAATCCTTATTTTTGACTTCTAAATTATAATTTATTCCAAAAACTTTTTCATTTAAATGACTAGAAAAATTATCATATTTGGAATCAGCAAAAATTTGTTTTTTAATTGAATCTAAAGTAAGAGAAGTATAACATTTTTTTTCAACAATTTCAGAATTTAATTTATCACAATAATAAGGGAAAACATATATTGAATAATTCCCTTCCATTTTTTGACTAGAAATTTCTTGTGGATGATAAATTTTAAAAAATAAAATATCTTCATAATAAAAATGATTATTAGTTAAATATATATACTCCCTACTAATTGAATCTGAAATTGAATCTTGTTGATAAACATTAATCTCTCCTTTAGGATTTGCATTGTTATTAATTATCTCCAAATAAAATGTTGTATTTTTATTACTGTCTAAAATTCTTGGTGTAATATGCTCATTAATATTAAATATTAATGTTTCATTATTTACAATAATAAAATTTTCTTCGATAACATTATATTCATAACAAATTCCAATATCAAGGAGTTTATGATCATTTGTTTTGTTATCATAAATTTCATAAAAATATTCATTTTCATATTTATATTGAATAATAATCAGACCTTCAGTAGAGCTTTGATAAACTGCAGGACATAAATTTAAAGGATAATCATCTGGAACCGTAAAATTTAGATTTTTTAAATGAGGAATATCCTCTGGTTTTGAAGGATAATAAATTTTAACTTCAAAATTATCTCCATGAATTGTTTCATATATATGCTCATTTAAATTGATTAAATCTTTTTCTTCTATTTCATTTTGAATTGATGTTAAGGAATAATTTGTATAACAAATTCTATACCATAAATCTACATTATAACAATAATAAGGATATACTGTAATATTAAGAGATTCTTGAAGTACAAAATTTGGGTTATTGCATATATTTAGGTATTTTGTTTCTATATCTTTAGGATCAGGTTTAATGCAAATATTATACACTAATTCATATAATATTCTATAATAATATAATTCATTATAGTAATATCCATTTCTTTTATATATTAATGAATTTATTTTCTCATATTCTCCATTATAGTTCTTTTCATTTTGAAACATTGAACCAAATATTTTGTATATTCCATCATCATTAAAAGGGTAACCTGTATTTTTTTGGAATATTATTCCTAAATAATAATAACTGTCTTCTTTGTAATCAGGTGTAATATAATTTAAAAAATTTAAATTTATTTCTTTTTCATTCAAAGTAAAATTCATAACTTGTAATGCAAAATTTTTACATTCAGAAGTATTAAATTTTTCAAATTTATTATTATACAACGTGACATTAAAAAAATTATCATTTATGTCTTCATATGTTTCGATTTTAAAAAATCCATCTTTTGGTGTCGAATCTTCTAAAAAATATGTGTTTGTCAAATAATAATATAATATTCCGGAACAATATTTATTTTTATAATTATTCATATCAAAAATTGTTGAAGTATAATTTGAATGAAAAATATGAAAAAAATAATCTTTTGAATTATAAATTGTTTCATTTTCAAAAGAATTGGGAGCTCCATTTATTTTTTTTTTCATTTCATCAAAGTCTATATCAGAATAACACAACTTATGTTCAAAATCTAATCTATTTACATTACACTCAGTACAATAATCTGGACAAATAATAAATGAATTCACTGGAAAATTGTTGTCTTCACAAGTTTCACTATCTAGATTATAATTTAAAGTTATTTTTGGATACTTATATTTCCAATAATCAGATGGTTTAAAAACTATAATATCTTTTGCTTCATAAATTGTGAAATCATTATTCGGCTCAATTTTAATAGAAGAAATAGTTGGATATTTATCATTATCTTTATATTTTGGAAATAAACTAATTGTTATTTCATTATTTACTCTTATTGGAAGGGGCAAATAATATGTATATTCAATACCACAATCCAATAATTTTCTTAATTTAGATTTTTTTTTTGAAAAAGAAAAATTTTCTAATAAAAAAAAAGTATTTTTTGAATACATATGAACATTTTTTATTTGATATTCATTATTTTTGATTTTAAATAAACTACATATTGAATTTTCTTTAAAAGAAAAAATATTATTTTGAGTAAAGTTATTGTAAGATAGAATTAATGAGTTGTTTTTTGATTTATTTAAAAATAAATTTATTTTGTGAGAATTATTTAATTCAAAAGTTATATTTTCACTTTTTATTGTAAAATTTAATTCTTTTATATCCTCAAATATATCACAACAAATATCACAATTAATTGATATATTTACAATTTGAGTTTCTTTAAAGATTAATATAACAGATAATATAAGTGAAAATAAAATTATTAATTTCATTTTCTAAAATAATTATAAAACAATAATTATATTAAAATAGTATTTTTATTTAAAACATATCAATAATATTATTTAGTTTTATCTATATGTAATATTAAAAAAAAGATATTCATATTATAAATCTCTAATTAGTATTGAATAAATCATATATCATCTATTTTTTTAAAAAAATTATACTTATTGCATTTTCTCAACATAATTCAAATTTCTTTTTTTTATCATTATCTTTCAAAAATAAATATTTTTAATTATTTTTTTAAAATTATTAAATAAAAGATAATTCTTTTTTTAAATATTTATTTCTGATAAATATAATATACATCTTTGAAAATATAATTGTTTTTATTTTAAATAAATTAAAATCAAAAAAAGAAAAGTTATCACTTGACACACAGATAACATAAATTGGATTCATTTTATTATTATTTTATTTTTACGAACTTTTAAGTAATTTTTACTATTTACATTATTATTTTTTTTATATTTTGAGAATTTTCATAAGTTATTTAGATATCTAAATCCCAAATTTTAAATCAATTTCAAATGAAATAATTTTTTTTCTTTGGTTTTTAACATTTTTTATCTTTAAAGATTTTTTTTCTTTAATTAGTTAAAAAAAATAATTAAATGTAATTTATAATTCTTGATAATATTTCTTTTTTTTGTTTTAAAGTTAACAATTTCAAAACTTAATAATCCATTTGATATGATAAAATAAATAAAAATATTTTAGAGATTATTTAATAAATATGATTATTAAATTACAATTTTATTCATTTAACATAATAATAAATGTATAAAAAATGGGAACAAATTATATAAAAGAAAATATCCCAGAAATGAATAATAATTCTATCCATAGTGATATAAATTCTAATATGAATGAAAGAATATCCGTTATCAATGATTTTATTCATTCAAATTCATTTTCAAAAAATGAATCAATATCTCCATTAAAAATAAAAAAATCAAATTTAAATAAAAATTGCAATATTGAAAACATTTTAAAAATATCAGAAAATATAACATCAAATTATTTTCAAAAAGACAATGTTTCTTCAAATGAATCATTATATTTATCATTATTTCTATATAAAGATTTAAATATTGATAATCAAACAACTGAAAAATTAGTAAAATCAAGGCTAAAAAAAATGAATAATTTATTAGGATTTCAAAGAACAAATCCATTAATAAAAAGAATAAAAACAAAAAATAATGAACAAACACAATCTGTTTATTCAAAAAATATTTCTTCTTATACTGGAGATATTAATTCAGATTTAAATGATACAAAAAGTAAAATATTTAATATATTGAAAATTCCTGAAGAATTAAATTCTAATTATATTAAACAAAATTCTATTATTAAAGAAGAAAGAGAATTTGATTGTTTTACTAATCCTTTAACAATTAAATCTAAGAAATTAAATGAAAATAATTATATTCAAAATAAAAAAAAAGAATTTTCGTATTCAACTCAACAAGAATATTCCAAACAAGTTAGGAGTACTTTTTTAAATAAGAATTTAAATTCTTCACCAAATACAACAAATTATATAAATAATGAAATTATAAATTCAAATAGAAGTACAAGTCCTAGATTAAAAAATTATATTAAATCAACCAAATTTGGTAATCAAGATAATAATAATATTCTTAATCTTCCTTTAGGAGGGTCAATTATTAATTTTTTTAAAGAAAATTTAAGTCCTAATTACGATGAAAGTAAAAATGTAAAAAATATAAATAAAAAAAATTCTCCTTCTTTAAATAAAAATACTTTAAAAAATAAATTGAAAAATACAAATTATAAAATAGATATTAAAGAAATAATTAGTAATAAAGATAAAACTGAATCTAAAGATAAAATTCAGAAAATAAAAGACGATAAAATTGCTGATAATAATATATTTAAAACAGAAATAAATACAAAAAAAAATAAACAAAATAAAAAATCAAAAGATTTTATTTCTAAATATGAAGAATTATTAGGAGTGGATCAATCATATAAAACAAAAAAACCAAAAATTTATATAACTTCCTATAATGCATTAATTGATAAAAAGAATTATCAACTAACAAATGAATTTGATTATGAAAATTTGAATAATACTTTAGGAAATATAATTGAAGAAGATTCAGATTTTAACAACATATCTTATTTAGATATTAAGAATACAAATCAAAAAAAAGAAAATTTAAAAAGAGAATATTTTTTTAATAAAAGTAAAAGAAAAAAATTCAATTATTTTAATCAAATTTCAGATTCAATGATAGAACCAAAAAATAATATTGCAAATACAATAAGTTCATATACTCCTAGAGGAAAAGGAAGTACAACTTTTATTTCAATAGAAAAAAAAGATTTTAAAAAATAATATTAAATATATTTTATTTCCTAACCGCTTATTTCAGTATAGTACAATTTTCATTTCAATGATATACAATAATTTATGTTTTAAATATATTTATATTGTAATCTTAGTAAAATAATTATGTAAATTGTATTCATATAATTAAAAAATGTAATAGTTTATCAAAAATCCATTATATGGCTATTCAATATATAAGATTAATATATTAATTAAATTTAAAAAATTTTCATTTAACATTTATAAATTATGTATTCTAAATATTTCACATAATCTTTACTAACAGTGCTTAATTTACTTTTAATAAAACTTATAGTATTACTTAATTCACTTTTAGATTTGCAATTTTTAATAATTAAATTAGTAGTATTCCTAATTTCTTTAAAAATTTCTAAATAAAAATCACATAAAGGAAGATCTTTTTTTAAACAACTGGGAGGACATGAATATAAAAAATCATTAATTTCAATACATATTTCTTTAACTCTTGCATTTGATGATGGAATTAAATCATTAATTTTTTTCAAATAAAATAAAAGAAGTTTTAAACTAATTAAATTTTTATTATCAAGAATTAATTTGAAATTAGTTGGCATATATCTTTTAATTAATATAATTAATATTTTTATCATATCTGTTATTTCTTTATTCACAATTAAAAATTCTAATAAAGATTGAATATAAGAGCAAGGCAGTGAAGGATTTAATTCATTTAAATTTAATTCATTAACTTCCAAATTTAAAATAAAATTAAATAATTGCATAAAAATTGGCATTGAAGCATGTTTTAACATAATAATATTATTTAAAACTTGTTTTAATAAAGAAATAAAATCCAATTTTGAAGTTACTGATGTTAATTTTTCATAAATTGTTTCTAATCTAATATAAACTTCAATTTCTTCTAATTTATTATCTAAAAGAATACTTGGAATTTTAAATATTAAGGATTCATATAAATTTGGTGAACTTGATGTGAAATATTCATCTTGATTATTATTATTATTTATTAAATTATTATTTGATGATTCTTTAAATAAATCAAATGTATTTATTGAATTATTATTATCTTTATTATTCTTATTTGTTTTTTCTCCTGGTTTTAATTCATATTTTTTTATTGTTTTCTCTAATATTGCTGTTTTTTTATTCATTTTCTCTTGAATTTTTTTAAATATATCATAATCACATTGAAATTCAGAATTTATTTTTTCTTTATTTTTTATGAGATTTAATGTATTATCAATACCATTCTCATATTTTAAACAATTTGAATCTTGGTTATTATTATAATCCAAATCAAAAGTATTATTTTCTTTTTCTAATAATTCTAATTTTTTTCTTAATTCTTCATTTTCTTCATTTAATTTTTGAAGAATACTTTCATGTTCAATTACTTTACTATACATTATAAATATATAATATTAAATTATAAATTATTTTCTAATAAATAAAAAATTAAATATAATTATAAATCATTAATATCATTATATAAAATATTCAATAAAAAATTTAATGTAAAATATCTGATTTGAGCATTTTTTGAATGATCTTCGTCATTAATAATTATTTCTTCTTCTTCTTCTTCTTCACTTACTTTTTCTAAAAAATCAATATAATAATAAACAAGTGCATTTGTATATTGAATTCTATCATCAGGAATATGATTTAATAATATTTTTAATTCTTCTCCAAAATTATCAAAACCAATAATAGGACCAAGAACTGTTGCAACAATGGCACAATTGGTATCAGTATCACCGCCAAAATTACATATTTCATTCATAATAACTCGAAACAAACTATAATTATTATCTGGATCTTCTTTGTATTCATCAAAGAAAGTTAAATAATATAAAGTTAATTTATATGAATGAATATATGAACCCATATCTACAATAATTGATGAAAAATATAAATATTTTTCAAAATCGGGTTTTTTAAAGTCATTTAATATTGATTTTGTCTTTTTAGTTGCTTTATTATCATATTCATCAATAAATTCATTTGATAATAAAATTAAAAATTTATTTAATATTATTTCAGGAGGATAACCAAACATAGCAGTCAAAGCTAAAAAAACGAAAAGTGCAGTATATGAATGATTTGATTTATTAGGATGTGTGCATATATTATCTTTTAAACCTTGATTTTTGATTTTTATAAATAATTCATAAAAAAGTGTTTTATTATCACTTTTTAAGGCATTACTTACTCTAGAATAAAATATATAGTAGAACCAAACAACAAAAGGGCTTATCCTCATTAAAAAGCCATCTGCCATACTATTTTTAACTTTGTCATTGAATTCACATTTATCTAAAATATTATCTCCAATATTATATCCAAAATTAAAAAACTTAAGAGCATTAAATGTTGTATTCCCAATATCAAATGGTTTAGAATAAAGCCAACAACCATAATAATAATAATTAATATTACTATTAATTTCATTTAAATTATTATTATCCATAATAGCAAAAGCCATTGATAATGCCATTTCTGAATCATCGGTTGTTTGACCTGGAGGTTTACCAAAAATATTATCTCCAGTATATATTAATTTACTATTATCTAAACTTAATGATTTAAATTCACAATAACTTCCTAATGAATCTCCTAAAAAAGCTCCTAATATACATGATAAAGAATAATATTGTTCTGGGGATACTTCTTTTTTAATTGAATATATCTTTTTTCTTAGTTTTTCTATATTTTTTTTAAATTGAAATAAATGTTTATCTTTAATAGGATATAATTCTGTTTGATGAGAGAAAAATATTCTCAGAAATATATTATATTCTTTTGACGTTAAATTCATTCGTGGATTTTTTTGAAATGTTTTTATTAATTCTTTATCTTCATTATTTAAATCTGGGATAATTAACTTAAATGAAGAATCATTTTGATTTCCCATTTACCTTTTTTTAATTTCTCTTATTTTTTATCAATTAATAAAAAAATTATAAATAATAATTAATTAAAATTCATTAGAAAAAATTATTTTATGAATTTTTCATATTTAATAATTTTAAAGAAACAAAAATGAACTTTGTCAAAAACCAAAAAAATTTCAATCAACATAATGTAGACTCAATTAATATAGAGCAAACAGATAAGGGAGAAATTCCAAATTCTCCAAAAGGTTCAATCAAATTATTTGCTTTAAATAATACGTCAGAGGGAATAAAAATAAAACTAACATATGACAATAATTTTGAGGAAGAAATTCAATTTGATAATTTTATTTCTTTAGTAAATAATTCAATTTCAGCTAAAAATTTTTTATATCATAGAGTTTCAAAAAAAAATTTCACATTCGCTTTTAGTGAAAGCAGAGATTTAAATAGAAGTTTAGAAATTTCTACTCCAAAAAGTACAATATTAAACGAAGAAGTTGTTCAAATTTCAAATAACAATTATTGCTATTTTCATAATGAAAAAATGATTTCTTATTGTTTTGATTGTCAAATGAATTTATGTGAAAAATGTAATAATCATATTAATCATGAAGTTATTAAAATGGATGATATTCTTTTATCCAATGAAAAAATTGAAAAGTTAAATAAAACTATTATTCAAGCTGAATTAACTATTGAAAGATTTGTTGAAAAAACAAAAGAAAAAATTAAAGCTTTGGAAAAAAGTTTAGAATATTTTAAAGAAATGAATTTAAAAGAAATTTCTTTAAGTAAAGAGTTGTTAAAATTATATGAAATGAAAAAACAGAAAAATGAATTAAATTTCCATTATATTTATAATATTGAGAATTTTATTAAATTTAACTTTCCTTTTCCTTTACCAGAGGAAAAGATTCCTATAACAGATTTAATTTCTTATTTAAATGATTGTCATAATTATATTTTAAAAGAAACCCAAATTAATTTAAAGGAAAATTTCCAAGAACAAAGAAGATTAATGAATTATTATCCAATAAAATCAATGACTATATTAAAAGATGGAAGAATTGCTTGTTCAAATAATAATCAAATTAAAATATTTGATAAAAATGATTTTGATTATTTTAATTGTATAACAACAGAATCTTTAATTAATTGTTTAATTCAGTTAAAAGATGAAAGATTAATTGTTGGTTTGGAAAATAATAATATTTGTATTATTAAATTATTAGAAAATGGGGAATCCAAAATTGATCAAATAATTAAAGGGCATAATTATAGTGTTTTATGTATTCAAGAATTAAGTAATAATGAAGTTGCTTCTTGTTCAAAAGAAGGTGAATTAAAATTTTGGTATAAAAAAATTATTAAACCTTATAAAAAAAAGAAAGAAAGAGTTTTAATGAGAAATGCGACTGCTGCTACTTTTAAAAGAAAATTTATTCAAGAAAAAAAAATTTTCAAAAAAATTAAAGGAAATAAAAATGAAAAGAAAAATAATAAAGTGGGAAATTTATATATGTCTATTATTAAGAAAATTAATTTCAGTCATAAAAATATTGATAGTGTAAATGTTAATCAAAAAGATTCTAAGGATAAGGAAAAGGAAGTTAAGTCTAAAAATACAGATGTTAAAAGTGAAAAAAATGATTTAAATGAAGATAAAAAAGATGAAAAAATTAAAGTTATTTTTGAAAGGAAAAAAATTGGGAAAAAAAACGATAAAAAAGAAAAAAAAGAAGATAAAGAAGAAAAAAAAGAAAATATAAAAGAAGAAGAAAAGAAAGAAAATAACAATAAAGAAGAAGAAAAGATAGAAAATAACAAAAAAGAAGAAGAAAAAAAAGAAATTATTAAAGAAGAAGAAAAAAAAGAAAATAACAATAAAGAAGAAGAAAAAAAAGAAAATATTAAAGAAGAAGAAAAAAAAGAAATTATTAAAGAAGAAGAAAAAAAAGAAATTATTAATGAAAATGATATAGAAGAAAAACTGAACATAAATTTAGAAATTGAAAAAATGAAATCTCAAGAAAATGAATCATTTCAAATAGAATCACCAAGAAGAGAAAAAGAAAATTTATCAACAATTGAAAATTTGCGTCATTCAACATCTTCAATATTATCATTTACAGATGATTTAAAACAAGATTTATTAAAAGAAAATATATTATATAAAAAACATTCAATTGAAATAAATAAAAGTTCACTTAATCAAAATTCAGAAAGTCAAATTGAATATCCAATGCTTCATACAAGAGAATCAATTACTATTGATTTAAATAAATCTACTGAAGAAGATTTAAATAAAACTCAAGTTATTTATCATAGACCAACTATTAAAGAAAATAATAATAATTTAAATAACACAGAAGATAAAATAAAAAAAAATATTAAAATAAAAAATGTAAATGAATTTGAAATTGATAAAGATAATTTTAATAAAACTTTAAAAAGTACTTATAATCCAAATAATATTTTATCTTTATTAAATTCAACAGATCAAATTCCAGAAATTAAAACAGTAATAATTCCTATGAGTAGTATAAATTCTTCAGAAACTGTTACAAAAGAAATTAAATATAAAGATACTGATTATATGTTAGCAACTTCATTTGATTCCTTAAAAATGAATATATTTCAACAAATAAATAAAAATGAAATTGTTGGAACTTCTTTTAAAAACCAAAGTGTAATTATTATAAATATTGTAAAGAAAACTATTGAACAAGAATTTAAAAATATTAAATGCTCTTTTAATAATCAATCTATTTGTATTATTGATGAGAAACAATTTTTAATTGGATGTGATAATTATTTTAATTTATTTAAAAATGAAAATAATGGTTTAAAATCTATTAAAAAAATTGAAGTTGATATTGATTGGATTCATTGTATTTATAAATTAAAAGAGTTAAATAATGTTTATTTAATTGGTGATGGTTGTGGAAGTTTAAGAGAAATTTGTTTAAATGAAGATGGATATGAAGTTTTGAAAAAAAAAAATAATTGCCATAAAAAAGAAATTAATTGCATTTGTGTTAATGGGGATAATAAAATTTTAACTGGTGGTGAAGATCAACAAATTATTATTTGGAAATAAATTTATTCTTTATATTATTAAATAAATTATTTTAATTTTTTTTTTCCTAAGTTAAAAACACAATTATTATAATAATGAATTAAATTATTCTATTTATAATTATATTAATTATTTGTTTAAATAATAAAATATTCACTATTAATTAAATTGTAAAATCAAGATATATTATGGATTAAAATTTATTAATTTATTTTTTCCTTTTCTGTTGGGTATAAATTCAATTATTTAATTCTTTAAATCTGTTCTTTTTTCATGGAAACTTTTTTTTATTATCACTTTCATAGTGTTTATGTCTGTTATAAAAATAAAATTATTTGATAAGGTTTTAAAGTTTATTAATTTAATTAATTTATCTAAACATATTTATAAGTATTGGTTTGTTGATTATCTCTTCTTAAAAGAAATTCAATATACCCTGACAAAGAAATTATCTTATAGAAAAACTTGAAGCAATTAAAAAATAATGAAAAACAAATTGAAATAATTGATAATTCCCTTAAAAATGTTTATTATCTTTTTGAGAATAAATAAAAAATAAAAAAAGAAATATAATTTTAAGAAAAATATATATTTAAAATAAAACAATAATCTTTCATTTTATAATTTAATTTAATATTTAAAAAATGACAAATGTGAATGAATTAAAAGATGCTTTAAAAGAAACACTCGAAGAAAGAGGAGTATTAAATCAAATAAGAGCATTAATGAGACAATCAATATTTGAGGCAATTGAGTCATCAGATGATAAACCAAAGCCAAAATTAACAGATGAAAATTTAATAATAAATGAGTTAATAAGAGAATATTTAATATATAATAATTATTTACATACAAATAGTGTTTTTTTAGCTGAAAGTGGACAACCTAATGAAGCTTTTGATAGAAATTTTTTATCAAAAGAATTAAATATTGTTGAAGATTCTTCAAGTAGAAAATTACCTTTATTATATTCTGTTTTATTTGGTTTGAAAAAAGAAAGTTATGTCGGTAATACAAACGTTAATAATTATTCTATTAATCCTAATATGAATAGTAATATTAATCCTATGACTATGATTGAATCTAGTAAAGTTTATCAAACTAATGTTAATAATGCTATGAGTGGGAATAATGGAAATGAAATTAATACTAATTTAACTCAACAAGATCAACCTAAACCTTGGGTTATAGGTTAAATAGAGTTGTTTATTGTTTTTAATTTTTTTTTTTTGGATTTTTGTTTATTTAAAATTTTTTTTTAAAGTTTTTGAAAATTATCAATCAATTTTTTATAAAATAAACTTGGAATGAAAATTTTATTTTTAAAAGCATTTTTTAATGAAATTTTTTTCAAAAAAATAAGAACCAAGACGAAAAAATCATGAAAAAATCATTATATTTTTTTCTTCTAATAAATCTACTCAATATTAATTAAAAAATTAAATATAGCAAATTTAATTATATCATGTTTTATGTTTTAATATTCAAAAGATTATTCATAAAAGTAAAAATTAATGAAAATATTTGAAGATTAATGAAGCAGAAAAAAAAATAAAAATGAAAAATTAATTTATATCTGAGTAGTTCTTTAATATATAAAAAAGAAGTATAATAAATAAATCATATATAATAACTTTATAGAAAGCAAAAACTAAATAATTGTTTAACTTTTTATTCTTTTTTTAAAATATATATATTTAATGTTTTATTTTTCGAACAAATTTTTTTGTATATCTATAAAAAAAATTATTTTCCTTTTACTTTAAATTACTATAATTAACAGAATTTATTTTAGATTTCAGAGCTTTTTGAGTTTCTTGAACTTTATGTTCTAATTCAACTAAAGTATCCATTATATTTTTATATTTCATATCACTTAAACCATTATCATTGACCTTGTTGTAAAAAGAATTTATATCATTATTAATAATATTAAAACCATTATTTGTTTTTGAAAAAAAAGGATACATTGAATTAGAATTATTTGGAGTTGGAACCATATTTGGATTATTTTCTATAAAATTATCAGGGATTGAAATAGGATTTAATTTATTATCTTCATAAGCATCATTTTCTAAATTAATCATTTGTTGATGATTATCACATTTTTCATAAATTTCTTTTTGTAAAGCTTCAAGATCATAATTATCATATTTATTATCTTCATTATTTTGTTCTTTAGAATTTGATGAATTTAAATTCTTATTATTCTCAAAGCTTTTATTATTTTTTAAATTATTTCCAATTGAATTATTAACAGTATTTTTACGATTATTTCTACCATTATTTATTAAAATTGGATTGTGATTAATAGAATTATTATTAATATTTAAATTATTATTATTTATTTTATAATCACTTTTATTATTATCATCACAATGATTATTTCTCCCAATAAAATTTAAAGGTGATTGATTAGTTAAATCATGATTTAAACTTAAATAATTATTTTTTTGAGAAGATTTAATTAACTTTTGGTCAACTTCTTCAATAAAATGTTCTAATTGTTCTTCAGTCATTGGTTTATCTTTAAGAAATTTTTCTTTAGCTTTCGTTGAAGCAATATCTAAATATTTAATTAACTGATCTAATTTAATTTTAGCCGAAAATTTTTTTTCTTTAGAATGAATAAAACTAGAAGCAATTTTTCTTAATTGTGAAAAGAATCTATTTTTAATAGAATTTTCAGTTCTATTTTTAAAAATAGGAATAATTTTTTTCCAACTTCCATCATATTTTTTATAAAAAATCATAATTAAAAAGTCTTCTTCACTGGTCCATAAACCTTTTTTAACATCAGGATTTAAACTATTATTCCAATGTTCTCTGCATTGTTTCCCACTTCTTCCAGGAATAATTTCTGAGCATAAAGTCCATTTTGTAGGACCTTGTTTTTTAACCCATTCATATAATTTTGCATCTTCTTGTGCTGTCCATGGACCTTTCACTAATCCTGGTTGAAGTATTTTCGTCCATCTATGTAAACATTGAATTGCTGTTCTTCCTGGAATGTTTTGAGATATGTTTTTCCAATTTTTGTAATTAAATATTTTCACTAAGGATGATAGTAATTCATCTTCTTCTCTAGACCATTTTCCTTTCTTTTGAATACATCCGGTTTCAGTTTCTTGTTTTTGAGGAATGCTCATTTTTTTTTTTAATTTTTTTCTATTTTTTTTCTTTATTTTTTATGACTTTTTTTCTTTGATTTTTATATATATATATATATGATATTATTTGTTATTTATTTAGGAAAATGAATATTATATAAAGGATTTTTTTTGTATTAGGTTTTTTTAAATTTTGTCTTTTTAATTTATTTGAATTATAAAGGTTTTGAAAAGATTTTTTTTTAGAGGATTTTAGGATTTATTTAAATAAAGTTATATTTCAAATAATTAAAAAAATAAAAAAAATAAAATAACTTTTTTAAAAAATGTTATCATTTTCAAATTCTTTAAAATATTCAGGTGAAGCAGTATTTTCCCCAGATAACAACTATTTTGCAATAAGTAAAGGAATAGAAATAATAATCTATAGTTTATCAACAATGAAGCAAATTCAAAAATATTCATTTTGTGATTTTGTAGAAAAAATTGAATGGTCAGAAGATTCTCAATTAATATTAATAGGATTATTCAAAAGAAATATGTGTGAAATAAAAAATGTAAAAAAACCAAAATGGATATGTAGAATAGATGAAGGATTAGCAGGAATGAATTATGCAAGATTTACTCCTGATTCAAGGCATATTATTTCAATCTGTCATTATAATGTTAAATTAACAATTTGGTCTTTATTAGATAAATCTACTTATGTAATTTCAATGCCTAAATACTCTACTAAAGGTTTATCTTTTACTTCAAATGGTAATTTTATGGCTTTAGCTGAAGTTAAAGATGCTAAAGATATTATTGGAATTTATGTTTTACAAAATAATTGGAATTTATTAAATAAATTTGAAAGTAATAGTGAAGATTTACAAGATTTAAATTGGTCTTTTGATAATTCATATATTTTAATTGTTGATTCTATTGATTTATGTAAAGTTTTAATTTATCTTCCTACAGGAGATTTAATTAATATTATTGAACCTTATCAATTTAAATTAGGAGTGAAAAAATTAAAATTAAGTCCTAATGGAAGATATATTTGTTTAGGTTGTTATGATAAAAGTTTAAAGGTTTATAATAGCATTTCATTTACAAACACTATTGATTTTGAATGTGTTAATATTTTAAAAAATGAAAATGTAAATTATTTCAAAGAAATTGATATTCCTAATACAGATAATAAAACTAAATTTATTAATATTCAACCTCCAATTAAATTAGATAATATTGTTCCAAATGTTATAGATGAAAATCCTAAAATTGGAATTAGGAAATTTCAATTTAGTTATGATAGTAATTTTATTGCTAGTATAACTGATGATATTGATGATACAATTTTTATTTGGGATTTATATAATTTAAATTTACATACAGTTATTATTCAAAAAAAGAAAATATCTGATTTTAATTGGGCTCCAAGACAACACTTATTATTTATTTGCACTGAAAATTCAAAAATATATTGTTTTAAATTAGATTCTATCGAAGTTATTGAATTACCTATTGATTTTATTAATAATGAAATTACTTTTAGTAATAATGGTTTAAAAATGATTATGAAATCTATTAATAATTTTATTATTGCTGATATTAAAAATATGAATGAAAATTATTATGATTTAGGTGAAAGTAAACAAGATGAATTTATTGAAAGTGAAAATAAAGCTAGAAGTGTTGATTTAGATGAAAATATTAATAATAATAATAATAATCAAGAAATTCCAAAAGATAATCCTTTAGGTTTTGCTTTTGAAGACCCTATGCAAGGAAATGATTTTTAATTTAAATATTTTGTTATTGTTTTTATTAT
>JAEEGK010006830.1_pt1 | contig 27342 bp, 19 predicted proteins | sample 8958771 | NCBI WGS metagenome assembly JAEEGK01 (sample SAMN16246547, study PRJNA631951) | gut metagenome | biome: gut microbiome; feature: rumen; material: SC-attached | host: Bos | place: Iran: Karaj | collected 2018-10 | reverse complement strand
ATCAGTTGGTCTTACAATATTTTTTATTTGTTCTACTTTTTCTAATTCAGAACTTAAACCACCATGCATACATAATATTTTATCATCTAATAAAGCAGCAACAGGTAAACAATTAAAACAATCTGTAAAAGTTTTCCATAATTTAATTGAATATCTTTTTTTACATTCATCATAAAATCCATAAATTCTATTAATTGAAGCACATTCATGATTACCTCTTATAATAAAAAAATTTTCTGGAAATTTTATTTTATAAGCTAATAAAAGACAAACTGCTTCGATTGATTGTTTTCCTCTATCAACGTAATCTCCTAAAAAAAGATAATTTGATTCTGGAGGATAACCTCCATATTCAAATAATCTTAATAAATCATAATATTGACCATGGATGTCTCCACATATTTTTATTGGGGCTTCTAATTCTAAAAGTATTGGTTGTGACATAAATATTTCTCCTGTTCTATTACATAACCATTTTATTTCTGGCTCTGTTAATGCTATTTGATGTCCTGGTTTAAATCTATATTATTTTATATAAAATTATATTTTTTTTATTTGTTTATTTTTTATTTTTTATTTTTTGTACTTTCGACCTGTTAGTAACTTGTTTATTATTTCGTCTATGTCAAATTCATTTTGTGGTGTTTTGTTTGGCATTTTTTTTTTTTTGAAATATGATTTTTTTTTAAATAAATTTAAGTTTAAATTAAGATTTAATTAAGATATTAATTTTTATAATTTTTATTATGTTTTATTATAATAAATTTTTTGTTTTTTTGTTTTTTATTTTATTAATAAAATTTTTTTATTATTGACTCTTATTAAAAAAAATCATTTACAAATTTTAAAATAATATATTAATAGAATATTTTACTTGCGTTATAATCTGCAAATTTATATTCTAATTGTTTTGATTTTTCTTCTGCTTTTTTTTCTTCAATTACTAATTCTGGATTATTTGGAAAATCTCTTTTTATTATATTACTTAAATCATTTTTTTTAATAAAATCTTTAATTAAAAAAATAACTTCTTTATCTGAGATATGTGGTTCTAATAATTTTTCAATATTTCCATCTTTATAATTACGGAATTTCTTACAATAAATTTTAACAATTTTATTGAGTTCTTCTCTAGGAAGTTTAGTTAATTGTACTTTTTCTAATTTTTGTAAAAAATGATTTTGAGAATTTTCATTTTCTAAAATTTTAATTAAATTAGAATTAATTTGAGGAGAAGAAATAACTACATTATTCTTTCTTCTTTTGGGAAAAGATGTTGATTTTTGATGAAAAATTGGTAAAGAACTTCTTCTATTAATTAATTCAATATAATCTGAATTTTTTCTTAAAAAAAAATCAGAAGCAATACTTTTTTGATGTTTGTAAGGAGAAAATATATCTCTTTTTTTTTTTGGAGTTGAAAATGAAGTTACTGAAAAAGTATGAAATTTTATTCTTGTAATTAAATTTGAAATTGATTCATTATATGTTTTAATTTCTTCATTTTCTTTTTTTAATTCTTTTCTTAATTTCTTTTGAATTATTTTATTGAATATACTTTTATTTTTACTTGTTGAATAATCTGTATATATTGTATTATTTGTAATTAATCCATTTGGTTCTGTTGTAACTTCTGTTATTTCTGTTTTAATTGGTGAATAATCTTTTCCTTCATCTTTTCTCTTTTTTTTTCTTATTTTAAATAATTCTTTTTCAACTAAATTTTCTTCATTTTTTAAAAATTGTAAATGTTTATCTTTATTATTAGGACTTAATAAAGAAATTGTTTTTTTCTTTTTTTTATAAAAAGAATAATAATTATTTACTTTATTTTTATCTAATAAAAGAGGATTTGGTGTAAATAAATTCCTTTTAATTGATAAATCTGGTATTTTATATCCTCTTTGTTTATATTGAGTAATTAAATCATGAAATTTTTCTTCTGTATTTTTTGGATATAATTTTTGAACATTTGCATAAGATTCTATAAAATTATTATTTTCTATAACCAATTCTTTTTGAAATTTTTTAAGCAATAAATCTTTTTTTTCAAAATCTTCTAATTCTACTCTATGTGAAGTCTTTGGTTGTGAATTAGAAATTAATTTTAATTTTTCTATTCTAATTATATCTGGATTATTTTCTACTTTTTTTTTATATTTATTAATTTTGAAAACTCCCTTTTTTATTTTTTTAATATTCATTTTTATTTAAAAAACAATAAAAATATAACTTTAATTTTTTATTTATTATACCAAAATTTATTTCTTAAATATGTTGTAAATCCAATTTGATCCAGATATATATTCATATAATACCCTATTAGACTTGATAATATTCCATAATATATTCCTCCACATAAACTCATTCCACATTTAAAATAAAAATTATTCATACATAAAAAATTGTATCTATTTGTTATTGCAGATGTTGATTTATTAATTGAATAAACCTTTTGAAAATCAATTACAATTTTAGGTTCATATAAAAATAGATAATTATTATTCATTAGTAAATATTTACCTTTTATGTGATTCATATTTTTAATTAAAATAAAAAAAATATTTATAAAATTTTAACTTTTATACAAGTCATAAAAACAATAAATAAATAAATAAATAAAAAAAAAAGAATATAAATTTAAAATTATTTAAATATAATTATCAAATATTAAAACTACTAAAAATATTTGATTATTTAAAAAATATTATTTTAAATAAAAATACAATAATTATTTAATTTTAAATTAAATTATACATTCCATTTAAAACTAAATTATCATCATTAACTAATGAATATCTTTTATATGCATAATATCCAATATATCCTATAATTGCCAAAATTAAAAGAATTATAATTAAAAAAAGAAAAGGATGTTTAACTCTAAAAGTAAATCTAGAGCTTACATTTAAAATTCCATTTTTTTCTTCAGTATGGAATTTTAAAAATCCTTCTTCTTTATCAAACAAAGTATGATATTGTTCAAAAAAAGGCATTCCTAAAATAATTTCTTCTTGTGATTCTGAAAAATGAAAATTTAAAACATAAAAAATTTCATTTAAAGAACTTTTTTGTGTAGAAAATAATCTTTCTTTAGGTAAATGAAGAGAATAATCTCCTACAACTAAAGAAATTTCAGGTAAATCTTTAATTTCTAAACAAATAATTAATGAAGTAATATCCAAATCAAAATAATCACAAACAGTATCAGGAAAATTATTTAAAAATATTTTCATTAAATTTTTGGGAGCTACAATAAAATTTGTTCCAGTATCAAAAATAGCATCTAAATTAACTTTATATGAATTATAAGGAAAACTTTCTAAATTTAATTTACCAATTGAAATATATTTTAAATTACAAAACCAAAGAACTTTTTGATAATTACTTCCAGATAATAATTCACATTGACCAACATTTTCTTTATTATAAAAATCTTCATGAATTCCTCCAATATATAATTTAGAATGTTTTTCTTTAATTAAACTTCTCTTAACAGAAAAAACAGTAGAATTAATTAAACCACTTTTAAACATTCTATAACTAAAAATTAAATCATTTTTAGAATAATAATCTTTAGGAGAACCTAAAATACCATCAGTTCCAGTAACATTAAAAAAAGTTTGTTCAGCAACACCAAAAATTTGACTAAAAGAATTTTCAAATAAATTAATATAATCAATTGCATAAGAACCTAAACAAGCACCACTACCATAAGTCCAATTAAATTTTGAATCTAATTGTCTAAAAGATGATGAATCTGAAGGATTAAAATGATGATTTAATGGTGCTGCATCTAAACTTTTTATTTTTGGTATCCATAATGCAACGGAACCTGTGTCAAAAATTACGTTAAAAATTTGCGGAGGTGTTCCTATTCCTAAACTAATTGAAAATAAATTTTGTTGAACTATGTTTAAGTCTCCACTTATTCCATTTGATAATTTACGGAAATTTATGTTTTTTTGAAAAAGTAAAACTGGAAATTTTATTTGACTACCTTTATATGGAGATGTTGCATTAGTTATTATTAATGGAAATTCTATTAGTGATTTTGATATTGAAATATGGAGATATATTATTATTAATTGTATTATTTTATTTTTTTTACTCTTTTGTACCATTTTTTGAATTAAATCAAATAATAATTATTTTATTCTTATTTTACTTTTATTATTAAATAGAAATTTTTATATTATTATTTATTATATATTGATTATTTTTTAAGATATTTTTTTATTACTTTTTTTGATTTTATTATGAATTTATTAGTTTTTTTTTTTATTTGAAAGTAATCAATTAAAGAAAAAATGTATATTTAATATTTTTTTATAATAATAATAAAAATAAAAAAATTCAAAATCATCTTAAAATTATTATATTTTTAATATTTAATATTAATTATTTAATGACAGATAAGGCTCCAATAGTATGTAAAAGTGCAAGATATGTTGTATTAAATGATGGTAATTTAAGTTTGGGTTATGGTACCATTCTTCATCCAAATTCAACATTAATAATAGATGGATGTAATCTAACCTTCGGAGAATATAATATAATAGAAGAAAATGTAACAATTAAAGTATGTCCAAGTTATAATGCATCACATGAAAAATATGAAAAAACAGAAATATATATTGGTAGTTTTAATCATTTTAGAATAGGAAGTTATTTACAAAATACTAGTGTTGGAAATAATTGTATTATTAATTATAAAGCTAATTTAGTTGATTGCATTGTTGGATCAAATTGTATTGTTTCACCTTATGTAGAATTAAATAATAAAAATGATATTCCTAACAATCAAATTATTTTTAAAGATTATTCTCTTCGTGAAAACATTAATTTTAATAAAGAAAATCATGAAAAATATATAAAGGAACTTCATGCTTTAACTGAAAGAAAATTAAAAGAAGATAATAATTTAGTTTATAAAGAAATTTAAAACAAATTTTTTTTAATTTAAAATTATATTTTAAATGTGTATAATTAAAATATTTAGTTATATTAATATTTATATTTTTTAAAAAATCTTTTTTTTTATTGATTTTTTTTGAATGGCTTCTTCGTATTTTTTATTTTTTAATATATAATCTTCTAATTTTAATAAATTATTATTTCCTAAATCAACTTTTATTTCTGATTTATCTAATATAATTGATAATTTATGTGTTCCAAATTGAAATAAATTTTTTGAAATTTTAATTAATTTAACAGAACTTAGTTTTTTATTTTCTATTTCCTTAATTTTCTTATCAACTTGTTCTTCAATTTCTTCTTCACTATCTTCTTCTTTTTCTTCATCTACTTCTTTTATAATTTTAATTTTATCAATATTATAATTTTTTTTATTATTATTATTAATATTTTCTTCTTCAATTTCTTTTATTTTATATCTAAATAATAAAGCTTTTAATTTAATTTTTGAATCTTCATCATCTTCATAAATTTGAGATATATTACCATATGAATAAACAGATGCTCTTACACATGAAATTAATAAATTTATTTTATCATTTTTATCCATATTTTTTGCTAATAATGATTCTTTATATTTTAAAATATCATATTCAAAATAATATGAATTGAAAATATTTTGAAAAATTTTAAATTCTTTCTTATGTGTTTGACATTGCTTTTTGTAAATATTATTATTGATTTTTGAATTTAAATTTATTTTTATTTTTTGAATTTTTTTATTTAAATTTAAATGAATTAATTTCTTTCTTTGCATATTTATATATTTTATTTTTTCGAAATTTGAATAATAAACATTTTTCAATTCATTTCTTTTTTTATTTAAAATATCAAGTTTTAAAATAAGAAGTAAATGAAAATTATATAAACTTTCTAAATTATCTTTAACAACTTTTTGATTTAAATATTCATTATTAGATTCATTCATATAAACATTAAAATTAGTTTTTAAATAATTTAAAGATGAATAAATTTTATTATCAATTTTATCAGAATTATCTTCCGTTTCAATATAATTATCATTTAAATTAGGTTCAAAAAATGAAATATTTTTAGAATGATCAATTGATGGTCCTATAATTTCAGTCATTGAACTAACATATTTTCCTTCTATTTTATTAATATTTATATTAGGTGATGTATTTAAATAAGTTTCTTTTTCTTTTAAAATAATTGAATTATTTTTTAATTGTGATTTAAATATTTGATTATTTTGATTTCTTGTTGAATAAAATTCTTTTCTTATTTTATTTATTTCTTTATTTTTATTTTGTGATGTTTTAAAATTATAAACTGGATTATTTGGCATTGTATAAAATTTTTCATTTTTATAATCAACTATTTTTTTAGTTTTGTTTGATGGAGGAGTTTTAATACTTGAAAAATCATTATTATATTTATTTAATATTTTTGAATTAAAAATATTTTCAAATTTTAAATTTTTATTTTTTAAAACAGCTTGACTTTTATAATTTTTTTTAATAAGATTATTATTATTTCTACTTAAAACTTCAAAAGACACTTTAATAGATATTTTAATATCTCTTTCTTTAGAAAATGTACCAAATAATAAATGTTTTGTTGATTCTAACATTGTTAATATACATTGTTTATTAATTTCATTACTTGATAAAACATTGGTAGACTTAATTAAAGAAAAAGGAATAATTAAATCAGTTATTCCTATTAAAGAATTTGTTTTTAAATTAATCATTCTTATCATATATTTTAAATCATTCTTTATATTTTTAACAAAATGATTGATTTTTTGTGATATATATTGCCCTATATTAATTTTACCTTCAAAATTATCTAATTTAAAAATACATACAAAATCATTAAATAAAGATGGTTCTATATTTTTTGGTTCATAACCAGTTATTTCTAATTTTAAATTACAATTACTCATTTTGGAATTTAATTTAATTTAAATTATTTTTTTTTTAAATAAAATAAAAATGAAATAAGAGACCTTTGGTCTACTAAATTAAACCTTATAAGAAATGAAAGACACAAGAAAAAATAATCAAATAAATAAATTTTAATATGTTATATTTCAGAAAATCAAACTCTTATAAATTAAACCAGTAATGGATTAAATAAAGCATAAATTTCAAATTAATTGATGAATTAATAATAAATAGAACAAAAAAAAAGAAAAAATAAAAAATATATGTAAAGAATAACTCATTATTATATGGATTTAGTTATTTTAAAAGTTTAAATTTACATAAATAATTTATTAAAAATAAATCAATATTTTAATTATTTAGGATTATTGAATTTGTTTGAAATTCATTATTTTATGTAAATATGAATAAAATTAGGATTGTAATTAATATCTAATTATATAATATGCACATTTAATTAAAATGACAAAAAGGAATTTGAAACGAAATTTTGAATCTAAAAGGAAAAATCAAAATAATTCAAAAAAAAATAAAATAACACTCCGTAGTCAAGTCAAAAGAATTAAAAATGTGAATAAACATGATATGATTAATTATAATAAAAAAGAAAAATGGACAAATTTGAATTTGAGAAAAAAAACAAATAACACAAAAAAAAAAGTCAAAAATAAAATAAATGAAAGAGAAAAAAGTAAAAATAAAATAAATATGAATAAAACTTTAATGTAAGTTTAATAAATTTTATTTAAGATAGAAATGAAGAAAAAAAAAAAAATATTAAAAGTAGGAATTCTTTATATGATATAAACAATTTTTATTCATGTAATTTAAATAAAATTGAAGAAAGAAGAGATTACTCAACTATTAGAATAGACACACCAAAATTTAGAGAATTATCAAATAAAGAATTATTTACTAAAGAAAAAGGAAATATTGTTGAAGATATTTCAAATTTAAGATACAAAGAATATCATTCTATTAAAGAAAAAGAAGAAAAAGATTTCCAATATAAATTAATACATAATATAAAAATAAATAAAAGAAAAAAACAAGAAACTAATTCAATTTCTTTATGTGAATCTTTAGAAACTGCAATTAATGTAAATTAATTTTTTAATATTTAAATAGGATTAATTTTGAATAATTGAATTTGTTTAAAGTAATTGATAAATGAATAAGACTTAAATAATAAATTATTTTAATAAAAATATTAAAAGTAATTAATTATTAAGATTGATAATTTTTAACAAATATAATTAATCTTTGAAATTAAAATTTAATTAAAAAAAAAAATAATAAAAAATAAAATAGATAAACTCTTAAAAATCAAAAAAAAATGAATTATAATATTTAATTTATAAAAATATTTAAATATTCGTTAATATCTAAAAAAAATTAATTTTTAAAGGAAAGTTATAATGAATCAAAATCCTGAACAAAGTGAATTAAATTACCAAACAATAAATCAAAATCAATTAATTCCAAATCAAACATTAGTAGAAAACAATGAATCAAATTCAAAAAATGAATCAGAAGAAAAGAGAAAAAGAAGAACAAAAAATGATAATTGTGGAAGAACATTTATTTGTAAATTATGTGGTAAAAGTTATTTATCATATCCTGCATTATATACTCATTGTAAACAAAAACATAATACATGTAATACAAGTGGAAGAGGAAGAGGAAGACCAAAAAAAGATAATGGAGAATCATTCTCTGAAAGATTAAAATATAATCCATTAGATGCTTCATATTTTTTAAAAGAAAATAGAAAAGGAACAACAAATTATGATGATTTTGAAAAAAGTATTATTGATGCTTTTAATGAATTGTATTCTAATGAAAATTATGATAGAAATAATTCAAAAGAAATGAAATTTTATAATAAAATTGAAGAACATCCTTTTTTAGGTAAATTTTTATTAGATAAACATGATGTTAATATTAAAATTGATGATGAGAAAGAAGTAAGTGATATAGTTTTTATGGATTATTTAAATAAAATGTCTTTACATGTTAATCCAACTTATTTTACAAAATTAATAATTTTTGTTACTTTATTTAGAGAATATGTTAATATAATTGAATTTAAGAAAAAAAACAAAGATTTAAATAATGATAATATTGAATTATTTAAAAATGATTCTAATGAATATACTAGTATTTTTAGCGCTGAAGATGTTCCTGATTTAAGTAATGAATTCATTAATGATTTTTTAGATACTGATAAAAATTTATTTGGTTTTAATAAAGAAGATTCAATTGATTTAACACAAAATTTTTGTCATTGGATGTATGAAAATAATTTCACTTCATCGAAATTAACATTAATATCAAATGATAATAAATAAAAAAAATAATTTTAAAAAAATATAAAAAAAAAATTTTTAAAATTTCAAAATTTCCTCATTTTAAAAAAAAATTTAAAAAAAGAATTTTAAAAAACTTTATTTTTTCTTTCCTTTATCTTTCTTACCTCCTTTTTCACCTTTACCACCTTTTCCTTTATTATCAACAACTTTAGTATAAGCAGTTCTACATCTTCCACAATATAATCTATCAGCATGTTCTGCTAAAAAAGTTCCAGGAGGACAAACTTTACACATTTGTTTTAATCTAATTACTTTATCACCTTCAACTTTATAATATTTTAATATTGCTAATTTTACTTTTTTATGAACATGTTTTTTTTTAGTTTTTTTTACTTCTTTCTTCTTTTTTTTTCCTTTGGCTCCTCCTTTTAAAGATATTATTAAATTAATTTTTGAATTATCAACTAATGAAAAGTCATTTAAATTTTTTCCTAATTCTAATTTTTTTCCATTAAATAATAATGTTTGTTCATCTTGTGGAATTCCCATTGTTGATTCAATGTGATTCATTATTCCTTCTATTGAGTCTTCATTACATATTGTTCTTTCTCCTGTTATTGTTTCAATGAGGATATGCATTGATTTTAAAATAAAATTAATTTATTATTTTTATTATTTATAAAAATTATATTTTATCAATAAATATTTTTTTTTTTATTGATTTTTTTCAGATTTTATTTTTATTTTTTTATTTTCTATTGGTGATATTGTTTTTCCTCTATTTTGAAATGACATTATTTTTTTATGTTTTTCTATTACTTCTTTCTTATCTTCTTCATTTTTTTTATTTTTATTTATTATAGGTAATCTATCAGATTCAATTTTTGGTAAAGGTGTTAATTTTTGTGATAAATTTCTATTTGTTTTTACTATTTTTTTAATATTTATTTCATTAATACTTTTCCAAGATTTAATTTGATTTATTTCTTTTACAACATTCTTTAAACCAAAATTAAAATTAAATCTTTCTTCATTATTTAAAACATTTTGTGCAATATATTCTCTACATCCAGGAATATCAATATAAATACTATTACTAATTTTATCATTTTTAGCTAATTCTTCATAATATAATATAGAAATTAAACAATCTTTTCCAGTTTTTTCAAAATCACTAATAGTATATAATTCAGAATTTTCAACTTCATTTTGTCCATCAAAATAACCTTTAAAATAAGAAGATTCTAAAGTATAAGTATGAATTAATCCTGTTTTTTTATAAAAATGAACTCTCGAAGTAGCTTCTTTAGAATTATTATCATTTTAAAATTTAGTTTTCATAGACCTTTCACTATAAATACAATGATTCCAATTAACATGAGAACAAGTAAAATGAAATATAAAACCAAATAAAACATTTTCAACATGTTTTTCAAAATTTTCAATAGCATTACCATAAGTATAAGCACCTCTTACATTCATATCAGCATGTAAATCAAAATAATATCTTAATTTATAAATACTATTATATAAAAGAAATAATTTCTTAATTGCATAAATTTCAGGATCACTTCTATATTCAGGATTTAAATAACATCTATTTAAATTATAACCAAAAGTATCTAATCTATAATGTCCAATTGATACACCATCAACATTAATCATTGGAATTATTTTAAATATAAAATTTTTTCTTAATAAAATTGCATTTTTATCAATTTCATCTGTTAATAATTTTAATATACCATTCATCATATGTTGACCTGGTGTTTCTCCAGGATGAACTCTTGCAGTAATAAATATAATTGGCTTATCATTTAATGTTTTATTACATCTATTTTTATTTGGAAATAAACCCATTATATTTTGTTCATATTGATTTTTTATTATATTATTTTTAGATGTTATTGTTATTAAATTTAAATCTCTTTTTTCTCTACTTTGAATAAGTACTTCATTATGAAAATATATTTTTGAGTTTTCATTTTCTTTTACTAAGTTATTTAAATATTTTAAAAATTCAATATTTTTATCATATGACCAAGGAAAACAAAAAGCAAAAAGTACATATTTTCTTCTTGGAAATTTATGTTTTATTGTTAAAATTACATGATTATCATTATCAAGTGATGCTTTAAAATTACCAAATCTTTTCCAATATAATTCTTCATTTATAAAATAGGAATTTTCAAAATCATTTGGTTCTTCATTAATTGCTAATTCTCTTATACAAATTTGATATCCTGCTTTATATATTTTTAAAAAATTATTTAAATTTATTATATTTATTTTTAATTCTCTTTCTGAATAACATTGAACTCCAAAATAAAACCAAACTCTATATGTTGATATATGATGATATAATTCTTTATTTTGACAATCTGATGCGATTTGTACTTCAAATGTATCATCTGATATTTTTTCACAATGTAACATATTTCCACTATTAAATTCACTTGTAAATTTTGCAATGTCAAAACAAAATGTATTTTGAATTTTAATTTGTTTTTGTTCTATTTCTGGTTTTTCAGTTTTTATTTTTAAATCTTTATTATTTAATCCATTATTTATTTTATTAAATGTAATTTTATTTGATGAATTAATGTTATTAATATTTTTTGTATTATTTATGTTTACTGATTTATTAATATTATTGTTAGGTTCATCATTTTTTTTATTTTGAAATTTTAAATTAATATTCTTTTCTGTATTTGTGAAATCTATTTCTTGATTTGAATTTATTTTTACTTTTTTTATATTACAATCATTACTTGTATTTACTTTTTCTTCATTTTTTATTTTATTATCATCCTTATTGATTATTTTAATTTTTATATTATTATTATCAATTATTTTAGATTTTGCATTGATAGTTATTTTATTTTTTTTATTATTTTCTTTTTTTTTATTATTGAGAATTTTACTTTGACTATAATAATTATTAAATGAATTATTAACACTATGTTTGATTAATTTATTTTCATTATTTTCATTATTTTCTTCATTTTGGTTATTATCATCAGTTGGAATATTATTATCAAAAAGTTTATTAATATTTTTATTTATAAGAGGATTATCTTTATTACGATAATGATTTTTATTTTCATTTTTATAATTATTAATACTTTTGTAACTGATTATAACATTTGAGACTTTATTATTATCTAAATTGTCTTTATTATATGAATTATTATAATTTAAAGTATTTATATTACTTTCTGAATCAATTAATTCTTTGGGTTTGATTATTATATTAGGTATTATTGGTAATAATAAAGGATGATTTATATTAGAATGAATCATTTTTGGATATGGAAATTTCGATTCCTCATTATCATTCATTAAAATACTTAATTTTTAATTTAAATTCTTTTTTTCAATATTATGAATATATATGTATATTTTATTTTTAAAAAAATTATTAAATTGAATTTTTAAATATTTTAATCTAAATATATATTAATAAAGAATTTTTAATTACTTACATATATCTTATGGGTAATAAAATTTTTAAATATATAAAATATAATATGGAATTTTAACTTTAATTAAAAAAAATTAATTAAAAAATAAAAAATGTCATTAACACTCCCATGGAAGACTTTAATAAATATAATGCCTTATGAAATAGTATCAAGTCAATATTATAAACCATTACTTTATGATGTAATTGAATATCCAATTTCAGAATATGAAATAGAAAATTTACCTTCTTCATATATTTCACATTTTATATCTATAATTCAATTAACTTGTAAAATGCTTTTAGAGGGAAATTTTCAAGATAATATTTATAAAAATAGAATTAATGAAGATAGTGAAGTAATTAAACAATTAAAAGAAAACTTAGAATATAAAAATGATGAATTAGAAAGTAATCGTAAAATTATATCAGAATACCAAAAAATAATATCAGCGTTACAAAAAAATATATTTAAAGTAAAAGAATCATATAAAGATAAAGTAGATTTATATAAAACTCAATTAAAAGATTCTCAAAATAGAAAAATAAATGAGAAATTAGATAATATGAAAATTTATATGGCAAATTTACTTCAATCTCAATCGCCATTACAACAAAAAATGATTTATTATCCTCAATCAAATTATAATATAAATGAAAATAATATAAGAGAACCAGAATTAAAATCAAGTAATACTAATATTAAAATTATTAATAATAATATTGATGAAGATACGAATCAAAGATTTAGAAGTGCAAGAGTAACTAGAAGTAGTAATAATAAAAATTTATATGATACTTTAAATTCTTTAAATATGAAAATAACTCAAGAATCAAAATTAAGAGATTCAAAATTAAATCAACTTTCTAATCAATTTCAACAATTTCAAAATAATGTTTCAAGTCAATTAAATAATTTTAAAAATAATCCAAATAGTTCTAGACAAATAAGTAAATCTGTATTTAATAAATGAATCAAATGAATATAATAAAAAATAAAAAAAAAGAACAAAATAGTTAAATTGAACTTGTAAATAATAATTATTTACTTATTTAAAAAATGATTTTTTATTAAAATATTAAAACTATAAAAAAAATAATAATTTAAAAATTTAATCATAAATAATAAAAACTAATTTTAACCATATTTAACTTTTTAAAATAAAAAAAAATTATAATTACCCAATAAACAATCTTCTACTAGTCGCATTTTTCTTAGTAAAAATATCATGTGGTTGATCTTCATTAGTATTATTATTTTTATTTCCAACAAAAGAAGCAATAACAATAGCAATAATAACTAATAAAATAACAACAATCATACACATAATTAATTTATCAGTAGCATACATTTTAAACATTGTTTTTACTTGTTTACTTGCTCTTTTTAAAGAAAAATCAATTTCTTTTAAATTATTTTCTGCATTATCTAAAGCTTCATTTTGTCTATTTAATTCTCGATTAACTTCTCTCATTGTATCAACATCTTCACCAACAACTTTTTTCATATTTTTAATTCTTTCTGAATCATCTTCTAAAATTTTATTTCCTCTATCAATTGCTTGTTTTACTGTTAATTTTTTAACATCTACATTTTGATTTATATCTATATCATCATTGAAATTATTTGATTTATTTTTTTGATTTTTTAATTCTGTAATTTTATTTTTATATTCATCATTTTTACTTTGTAATTTTTGAATAATATCTTGCCATTTTGAAATATTACTATCATCTTTTAAATTTGATAATTCCATTCTCATTAAACCAATATTTGTTTTTACACTTGATAAATTTGTTGATAAAGAACCAATTGCTAAATTTTGACGAGATGAGTCTGCACCATTAAATTCTTTAAATTCTTTTTCCATATTTTTAAAACATCTCTCAACTGCTGCTTGATAATCTTGAAGGGTCGCTACACTATTATTATCCATTTTAATTTATATTTTTATTTATATTTTTATTTTATATTTAATTTTTTATTTTTTTATTCTTTTTTTTTTTATTATATTTTAAAAATGTTTAATTTAAAATAAAAATATTTAAAAATGTCAAATAAATTTAATGATACTACTAAAAAATTAAATGCTATTATTAGTAAAGGAAGTAATAGAACTTGTTTTGAATGTGGTGAAAAAGGTACTACTTATGTTGTAATGGATTTTGGAACTTTTGTTTGTTCAAGTTGTGCTGGAATATTAAGGGAATTAAGTTATAAAGTAAAAGGTACTGGTGTTACTATTTTTTCTGAGAAAGATATTGATTTTATTGGGAAAAATGGTAATGATAATGCAAGAAAGATATGGCTAGGGAAATTTAATCAAAAAAAAAATAAATTACCAAATCCTAAAAATAGAAATGAAATAAAACAATTTATTATTGATAAATATAAAAATAAATTATATTATAAAAAACCAAAAACTAATGAAAGAAATGATGATGATGATGATGATGATGATGATGATGATAGTTATGAAGATGAAAAACAAATTAAACAAACAAATACAAATAATAGTTTAAATAAAAATACTAATATAAATAATAATAGAAATTATATGAATAAAGGAAATTTGAATAAAATTTCTATTAAAGGAAATTCAAATAATGAGGATTCAGGATTTGATTTTAATGTGAATAAAAATTCAAATAATAATAATAATAATAATCAAGGATTTAATTTTCCTTCTACTATAACAAGTAGTCAAAATAATGATTGGGGAAGTGTTTGGAATGCAAATTCAAATAATGTTCAATCAAATCAAAATAATAATAATATTAATAATGAATTTAATTTTTCAAATAAAAATATCTCTCAAAATAATCAGCAGAATAATAATAATCCTTTTAATTTTCATTTCCCTACTCAAACAAATAATAATAATAATCAAAATAATATTCAATCACAATTTAATTTTTTTCAACAAAATAATAATAGTCAAACAAATCAACAACATAATATGAATATAAATCAAAATAGTAATAATCAAAATATGAATATTAATCAAAATATGAGTAATCAAAATATGAATATTAATCAAAATATTAATAATCAAAATATGAATATAAATCAAAATGTGAGTAATCAAAATGTGAATTTAAATCAAAATGTAAATCAAAATATAAGTAATTTAAACATGAATTTAAATCAAAATGTGAATCAAAATATTAATAATCAAAATATGAATATGAATAATCAACCAATATATCAACAAAAAAAAAATTTAGATGATTTGACCAATGCATTAAATAATCCTTCATTAATGGGAAACAAAATGCAAAATAATAACCAAATAAATAATACTCAAATGGGTGGAATAAATTACAATATGATGAATCAAAATATGATGCAAATGATGAATAATCCTCAATTTATACAAATGATGATGAATAATCCTCAAATGCAAACTATGATGATGCAAATGATGAATAACATGAATATGAATAATATGAATATGAATAATATGAATATGAATAATATAAATAATATGAATATGATGGGAATGAATGATAAAAATGAATTAAATTTATCAATGTTTTCAAATAAAAATCCAAATAATAATAATGTGAATTCAAATAATAATATAAACTTGAATAGTAATAATAATATGAATCAAAATATACAAAATAAACCTCTTACAATGGAATCATTAAATCCACCAAATGAAGATCAAAAGGCTGATGCATTTAAAGATATATATAAATTTTCTGAAACTGCTTTAAATAAAAATATTAATTCTTCAAATAATAGTAGAAATAATAATATGAATATTAATTTAAATCAAAAAAATAATCAATTTAAATCCAATATAAATCAAAATTTTAATAATATCCAATCACCAAATATGAATCCAAATAATAATATTCAATTATCAAATATAAATAAAAACACTAATCAAAATATTAATAATCAATCAAACAATACAACATTCAATTTCTCAAATATTCAAACTCAAAATAATAATAATATGAATAATCAATCACAACAACAAATTAATTTGAATCAATCTCAAAATAATATCACTCAAACTCAACCACAAATTAATATGAATCAAATAAATATAAATCAATCGCAATTTCAAAATAATATCAATCAATCTCAACCACAAATTAATATGAATCAATCACAAAATAATATCAATCAATCACAATCACAAATCAATATGAATCAATCACAAAATAATATAAATCAAGCACAATCTCAAAATAATATCAATCAAACTCAACCACAAATTAATATGAATCAATCTCAAAATAATATCAATCAAACTCAACCACAAATTAATATGAATCAAAATGAAAATAATATAAATCAACCACAATCTCAAAATAATATCAATCAATCTAAGCAAAAAATTAATATAAATCAAAATGAAAATAATATAAATCAACCTCAACAAAATATTCCTATGAATATAAATCAAATGGGAGCAACATCTGATCCTTTTGATTTTATGTAAAAAATAGTAATATATATTTAGCAATAAATAATAAATTAAAAAAAATAAAACTAAATTATTCATTAATAATTAATTAATAATTTAATTATAATAAAAAATTTCTAAATAAAACTTAAAATTATAATTTATTATTTATAATGAATTTCATTTATAAATTTTTTATATTTTTTTTAAATTAAAAGTTTATAATTTTATTAAAAGATATAATAGAAAAAATAAAATATTACAATTAATATAAAATATATATAATAGATTGTATTTTATATTTTAAATGGTATTTTTTTCTTTTGATTAATCTGAATTTTTTTAATAGGTGATTTTACTTTATTAGAACCATTTCTAAATATATTTACATTAATTAATTTAGGATAACTTTTATCTTTTGAAGTATTTTCACCACTTGAATTTAAACTAACATTATGATTTGAATGATATCTTTTAGAATCATTTTCAATTTTTGAACCATTAATAATAATTTGATTAGCTCTAATATTCTCAGGTTCTAAATTAAAACTATGATGTGAAGTATCGGAATTTTGTTCTGTTAATACACTTCTATTTTTAATTCGATATTTAACATTTATATTACTTCTTATTTTACCTGGAATTGGTTTTGCACTTTCTGGTATATTAACAATTAAATTTCTTGGAATATAACTTTTTCTATTTATATTATAATTTCCAGGTTTTACTTTAAATTGATTTGTAATAGGAAAAAATTTTGTTTTATTATTTTTAGGAGATTCTTTATTATATGATTTATTTTGAATCATATTAATTGAACTTTTTGGTCTTATTAAAGTTTTATTATTATCAAAATTTTTTAATTTTATATTTATATTATTAATACTATTATTCACATCTCTAATATTTGATAAAACTGTATCAACTTCTGATTTATTTAAAGATTTGACTGAATTATTTGATAATGGAGGTAATCTTGAATTATCTGGAGATGTATCTTTAAAAAAATCATTTATACTATTATTTACTTCTCTTTCTGGTTTTTTAATTTTATATTTTTCTTTTATATTAATTAATGTTTTATAATTTTCTTTTATTTCTTTTTCTAAATTTTCTATTATTACATTTTTCTTTGATAAAATATCATCTCTTACTATTATTTGTTTTTCTAATTCCTTTATATAATCATTTAATTTATCAATTCTATCTTTCATTAATATTATTTTATAAGCTAAGTTTATATTATTTACTTTATTTTTACTATTATTTATTAATATTGATGTATAATCTTTTTCAAGTTCATTTAATTTACTTATTTTACTTGAATAACTATCAATTGTTTTATTAATTTCTTTTAAACTATTAGAATATTTTTCAACTATTTCATTTGTTTTATGAATTTTATCTTTTATATCATTATCTTTAACATCTTCATCCCAAACTTTTTTTTTCAATTTAAATATTTCATAATTATTTCCAACAATTTTCTTTTGTACTTTAATTTGATTTTCACATATTAATTTAATTTTATCAATTAATTTCTTATTTTCAACCTCATCATTTTTTCTAGTAGTAGGACTAAGTGTCATATCTCTTTGATGACTAATTTGATTTTCTAAATCTAAAATCCTATTTTGTAAATTTTTAATAATATTAGTATAATTACTAATATGATACTTAGCATTAAGTACATTTCTCTTAATATTAGTTTTAATTTTTTTAGCTCTATTAGCATAATTAAGTGTATTATAAGTATCATCAAAGCATATTAAAGAAGGTGAAACATTAGCAATCATAACAGTTCTTGCATTTCCACCTAAAGAATCTTTTAATAATCTAGTTAATTTTGAATCTCTATAAGGAATATATGGTTTAGTTCCTTTTTCACTTGCTTCACATAATGCATTAATACAATTACCTAATGTTAATAAACTTCTATTTATATTTGCACCTTCTATTAATCTTGTACCTCTATTTAATGTTACTGATGCTCTTTCACTTCCTGCAAGATCAATTAAACTTAATTTACCATATTTAATTTCATATTCTATTCCTGCATTTTTTTCTTTATATGATACCATTATTTGTAATATTGCATGTGAACGAGATGATGTTTCATTTGCATTTGTTGATTCTGTTGTACGATTTTTATTCCCCTTTTTTAATATTGTTAATATATGATCACTTGATGTTGCTATTATTTCTGTTATTCCACTAACAACAATTCCTTTATTTTGATCTTCTCTTAAATCTAAATTATTATTTTCATTATTATTAGAAAGTAAATCTCTAATATATTCATTATATATTTCTAAATACCATAATTTAATAGTATATTCTCTATTAGGATATGAATTTATTTTATTGAAAAGTTCTTTTAATGTTAAAGGCATAATTCCAGGTTCTTTTTCATTACCTAACATAGTATATGTTTTACCTGCTCCAGTTGCACCATATGCAAAAACTGTTGCATTAAATCCATTTACTACACCATCAATTAAAAATTTTGTTGTTGAATTAAATATACTTTCTTGACTTTCATATTCATCAAATGCATAATCAAATGCCATTGTTATTTCCTTACTTCGATTATTATTTATATTATGAATTCCATTTGGATCTTTTAATATTATTAATTTCTTATTTATTATATTTAATGTATGATATGTTGAATATTCTTTTTCTTTTTGATTTAATGGTCTACAACGAATTGCTACTAAAATGTTATATGTTCCTTTTCTCATTTCTTCTATATATTTATTTGTTTCATCTTCTATTGAATTTAAATTTATTTCATTTTCACTTTTTGATCTTAGTTTATCATTATATCTTTGGCTTGGATAAATTATACTATTAGTACTATTATTCCTTGAATTATTGATTTTATAATTTTTATTTATACTATTATTAAATTTGATTGTATTTGATTCCATTTAAATTCCTAAATGTCAATTATTTAAAATTGAAAATTATTATATATAAAAATTTAAAAAGTAAAATAAAATTAAATAATAAAAATAAATTAAATTTAAAAATAAAATCCTAATAATAAATTTATTCATAATGTTTATACATTAATTTATCTTGATTATTAACTGAAATTTGATTAATTAACTGTTCAAAATTACCTCTAGTAGGATTACTAGAAATATCTCCTCTTTCAATAACACCCATTCCACTATTAAAAATATCACCAATATTATCTCTTTGAATATTATATCTCATTCTTGGTGTTTTATTAATATTATTATTATAATTTCTTTCAAATATATCTTTATAAGTTGATTCATTTATATTTTTTATTATTTTTCTTTGAGTCATTATATTTTGATTTTCACCATTATTAAAACCAATATTTTGATAATTTTGTTTTGAATTCATTTTAATATAATTTTCAGATGGTTTCATTTCATTATAAACTTTAATTCCTTTTTTTCTTTTTTCTTGTTTTGGAGTTTTATTATAATCTAAACAAAAACCTACATTTGTTTCTTGTTTAAAATGTCTTAATTTTGGTCTTTCTGGAGTTAATTCTCTTTTAACATTTTCTGTTGGTTGTACTAATAATTTTGATATATTTGTAACTTTTCTTTCATGATTCATTTTCTTTCCTCTTCTTCTTTTTTTTATTTCTGGTGTTTTTGCATATTGTTTATTTATATTTACTTTTATTCCTGAAACATATTCTTTTTCTGTAGTTTCTGTTATTATTCCTTGTTTATTTCTATTTTTTATATTATCAGATGAAATATCATGTCTTAAGTTTTTTTTTTGAATTATTTTTAAATAATTTTTAGTTTCTGGTCTTGTAGTTTTTACTTTTGTTTTAGCCTATTTTAATTAAAGATACGATATATTATTAATATATAATTTTACATATCTATCATCTCTTTGTAAAATAGGATCAGCAGTTTGATCTTTTTTAAATTTAAATTCTCTTGCTTTATTTAATGGAAAATTATTTTTTGAAATAGTTTTGTTACTTAATTATTATATAAATATTTTACTTATTTAATTTCTTTTCAGACATTTTTAACCAAATATAAATTAATTTTTATATTATATTTTATTTTTTTTTTTATTTATATTATTTATAATTATTATACAAATTCGAGCCACTTGAAAAATATTTTCCATGATTCATATAAAAATTACTTAAATTAAAAGTTCCATTAATCCCATCACCAGCAGGAGCTTGAATATAAAAATCATTTAAATTATTTAACGTAATAGGATTTAAAGTACCATTTTCTTTATTAGAAGTATTATTATATGTATTTAATTCATTTAATTTCTTAAATGAAGCTTGACTAAAAAAAAATAAATTAATAAAAGTATATTTACTTAGTTTTAATTTGTCTACCACATAAAACTTTTCCATTCATTTCATTAATTGCAGTTAAACTTTCAGATTGTTCACTAAATTTAACAAAACCATATCCTTTACCAACTTTAGAAATATTATCAATAACTAATTTTGCACTAATAACACTTTTATATTTACTAGCAAAAAATTCTTTTAAAATATCTTCAGTAACAGAACTATCTAAATCACCAACATAAATAGAATATTCATTTTCTAAACAAAAAAAAAAATAAAATTAATATAAATATAAATTAATTTACTTGGAAAATTTCCCATACTTGCAACCTTACCTGCAGAATAAGAAGCTGAATTTAATTTAAATGTCTTATTTGTTCCTGGTATAAATTTACCATTTAAATTTTGTAAAACTTCTTTTGCTAATTCTGCATTTTCAAATTCAACAAAACCATAACCTAAAGCAGTTTTTGTATTTTTATCTCTTATTATTTTAACACTTGTTACTTTATATCCATAATGTGCAAAATTATTTGAGATATAATTTTCATCCATCCAATTATCAACTTCTCCTAACCATAAACTTCGTGATTGAATAGATGTTGGACAAACAAATGACATATTTTTTTTTTTAAATTAATTTAAATTCAATATATATATAAATACTAAATAATAAATAAAATATTAAAAATATTAAAATCAAATTTTTTTTTATTTTTTTTAATATATATTATATATTATGATGTGAAATTTAGGGTTAATTATTATTTCATATTTGTTTATGGGAAAAAGTATATTTGATAAGAAAAATAATTTAAAGAGTAAAAATGAAATTAAAGATGATGTTTCTTATTCACTTTCAGAAATTGATTTTAGTGTTTTTGATGGTGATTTTGGATTTTTTGAATATGAAAAAAAAGTTAAAAAACAAAGGCAAAAGAAAGGAAATATTAAAAAGAAAATTTATATTCCTTTATCTAAATTAAATGAAACTTATGAATTAAGTAAAATAATTAATGGAGTTAAAACAGGTAAAAAAACAATGTTTGAAATTGAAATATTTGATAAATATAAAAAAAGATATATAACAAGAATTAATGATAAAAAATTAAAAATTTTAGCACCAACTTTATTATGTGATTACTATGAATCAAGAATGCATTTTAATTAATATAAAATATATAAAATATTTTCTTTTTCTTTTAATTAAAAAAATAAAGTTTCAATTAATTATTTTTAATTTAATATATTTTGTAAATTATGGGTGAAAATAATAAAAAAAAACATATTGATTTTTCCAAATTTGACACCCAGAATTTAGAATATCAAATTGAAAAAACATTAACACATTATCCAATAGATAAAAATGCTTCTTTTGCTAAAAGAATGCAAGATGATATAATTAATAGAAGAACAAAATCAGAAAGAAGAAAAAAATTAATTTCTTATCAACAACCAAAAAAAAAAGAAGCTGAAAGATTAGCAGCATTTAATAGATTAATAGGTGATTCAAATAGAAGATTAGAAATAAAAGAAAATATGGAAAATTTAAATACTCAATTAACAAAACAATATGTAAATAAAGAAAAAATGCCTATTAATAAATGGGATCATATTTATGAAAAAAGATTTATGGATTATAAAAGTAAAATTGAAGAAGATATTAGAAATAAAGTAATTGAAAAAGAAAAAGAATCAAAAAATAAAGAAGATAAAATTATTGAAGAAATTAATCAACACATTAAAAAAGTTTCATTTAGTAAAATTGATGATATTGTAAAAAGATTATGGCAACAAACTCAACAATTAAATTTACATAAAGAATTAAAAATATCAAATGATCGTCCAAAAGATATTATTAATAAAAAAAGACCTAATACATCCAATAAATATAAAAATATAAAATGTAAAATATATTCACCAAATAAAGAAAATAATAATAGTATTAATTATAATACTATAAATGTAAATAATAATTATTATAATAACAAACCATATAAATCATCTATATTATTTAATAAACAAATAACTTCATCAAAACCAAAATTAATTACTAATTTAACAAAAAATAATATGAAAAAAAAAAATAAAAATATATTTAATATTTCTGCTCAAAATGAATTAGAAAATAAATTAAATTTGTATAATAATAATCAAAATAATAATAATGAATTAATTCATAATCAAACTGAATTTAAATTTAATGTTGGTTCTAGTAGAGATAGTAAATGTGATGATTATAAAGGAATTAAAACAGAAATATCAACATTAAAACAAAAAAATAATAATAATAATGAAAATATAGTACCAAAATATTTAAGTGAAAGATCAGCATATCAATTAGTAGACAGTATCTTATCAAAAAAAATAAAAAAAACTCCAAAAAAAACAAAATGAAAAAAAAAGAATTTTAATTTATTTATAAAATATCAAATAATTTAATTTTTATATTTATTTATTTTATATTAAAAATAAAATTATAAAAAAAAAAAAAACTAAAAAAATTAAAAAAATTAAAAAATGCAAATAGAATATGGAAAAGCACCAATAAATTACATAGATGGAGTACCAGCACATAAAGCAGGAGAATGGGAAGGTATAAAATCTTGTAAATTTCATTCATATAAAAGAGTAATTCGTCCTCAAAGTCATGGTATAATATTTAATGATAATGAAACAATTTTACCAAAGCGTAAGTTATTAGGTCCAACAGGACCATCACCAGAATATGTTTTTAGACCTCATTCAAAGAGAGTAGAAAATAATTATCAACATATTAAAAGACCAGAAGGTTTAAAACATATTCCTTTTCCAACAAAAGAATCTGTTCCTAGACCTGAAAAAAAACATTATTTTCCTTATAGAATTCAAAAAGAAAAAGAAGAAAATGAATTAAATAAAAAAATGAATAATGAATATTTTGTTCATAATGAATTTAAGGTAATTGGTGAAAAAGGATTTGGTGATAGACCTTATGATAATATTACTAATAGAAGATTATTAGGAATGAATTTTGTTAGAGATCAATTTGGGAAAATTAGATTTGATGATGAGAATGATCCTTATAAAACTAAGAAACAAATTAAAATTGATAAGATTAATGAAAAAAAATCTATTAAAGATAATTTAAAAAAAGATATTAATTATGTTAATAATTTAAATAATTGGGATAAAGTTAATTTTCCTAAAAATAAAAGTCAACCTGTTTTACAATCAGCAACAAATCCTATTAATTCTCAACCAGAACAATAAAGTTTTTATAATAATAATATTATTATTATATAAAATAATTTTTTTTTTCTAGAAAAAAAATTATTATTTACAAAATTTTTTATACTTTATTTATAAAATTAAAAAAACTTATAATAAATAAATTTTAATTAAAATCTAATTTTTTATTAAATGACTCAGGGAATTATTTTTAATATTAATTTCTTCACTTTTAAACTTACTTAAATCTAATTTTTGATTGGTTAATTTTTTATTGTCTAAACTATTATTTTTTCTACTTCTACTATATTTGATTATTTTACTTTTAGTTAAAGAATTAATTTTAAATTTATTTTTATTCATATATTTCCTCTGAAAATTAAAATAAATTTCTTTAAAATCATCTGCTCCAAATTCTTTCTTATTTCTTAAATAAGATAATTGTAAAAAATATAAATCATTCATTCTTTTATAAATTAAAGCCATTTCAGGATTGTCTTTAAAAGACCTTGTTTTATTTCTATTTTCTTCTAAAATCTTTTTTCTTAATTCAATATTTTTCTTTTTTTCATTTTCTTCATATTCTTCACTTGAATGATCAGAAATTTCTTCAGAAAAACCAATAATTGAATGATGATTTGATTCTTCTTTTTTATTATTTTTTTGATAAAAAGTTTTATTAAAATTATCAATACTTTTTTTTTTTAATATTATTTTTTTATAATTTAATTGATTACTATGACTTTTTCTTTCTCGAAATGTATAATTTTCTTTTTCTGGAAATACTAAATCATTTTGATATTTTTCCATTATTTTCATTATTTGTTTTGGATGTTTTAATAAAAAAAGATTTGAATCAAATACACTTGAATAAGTTGTTGAATTAAAACTATTCATTGTTTTATTTAAAATTAATGATGATGGACTTTTATTTAATATTGATATTTTTTTATTTTTATCTCTTTTAAAAAAATCAATTTTAGATTTATATAAAGTTTTATTAAAATTGTGTAAAGCTTTTTTATTATTTTCAACATCTATTCCTTCTCTATATAAATATTCTGAAAATTGATTAAATAATTCTTTTTGACTTATTCCTTCTTTTTCATGAATAATATTATTTTTATTATTTGATTTTAAGTTTGATAATAATTCTGCTTCATTTTTAATTTGATTTTTAACATCAGCTTGTTTAATTGCTCTAATTAATGATTGATCAAACATTTCTAAAATATTCGGATGAAATAAAGGGAATATAATTGAATTATTTTTTAATTTATTATTATTGATATATTCTATATTATAATTATTAAAAATAGAAAATATACATTTCATTAATAAAATACAAAAATGTTGAAAAATATTAAATAAATATAATACAGTTTTTTTAACTTCTAATATATTAGTTAAATTAATATCTGCAATAATCAATTTTGTAAATTTTTTTATTTTTTGTTTTGAAATTAAAAAAGATAAATCACTTCTAATTTTATTAATATATTGATTCATAAAATCAATTAATTTTTGAATTATAATAATTTGATGATTAATATTTTTTGTGACCAAATTACTATAAAATTTTGATTCTCTTATTTTACTTTCTATCCTTCTTATTATTAAATTTTCATTAAGATATTCTTTATTTTTATTTTTTAATCTAATTCTTTTTTTAATTCCATTCAACCTTTTTTCTTGTTGAGTTAATATATTATTTAATTTAGATATTTTTAAATTATAATAAGCAAATTTATTATGAAGTCCTTGATATTCTTCTTTAATGTGATTAAATGTTTGAATTAATTCTGTAATTGAATTAACTTTTAAATAAACTAATATTTTCATTATTTGAATATAATTTTTAAAATAATCTTTTTTATTCCAATCAATATCTCTTTTTATTATTTTATAAGTTTTTTCTTTCTCATATATTTTTTCTTTTATTTTCTCTTCAATATCTTTTATTTCATTTATTTTAACTTCATTACTCTTTACTTCCTTTGTAATTAATTTAATTTGAATATCTAAATAATTTATTATATTTCTTTTTTTCATTTTTTCTTCAATAAATTTTTCATTTTCTTTCTCTTGGAATTTTGTCATATTATTTAACATTTTTTCTTGAGATTTTAATGAAACAAGAGCATGATTTTTTAACATATTATATTGATTATATTGATTTAAAACAACAGGTTCTAATTTTATTTCTTGTTCAATTCTTCTTTTTATCATTATATTTGTTTTATATAATCTATTATACATATTTTGATATGTATTTTGTTCATGATTTTTCATTTTAATTTCTCTTATCATATCATCTATTGATTTATTATAGTATTCTTGTAAATATTTATTTTTCATTTTATAATTTTTTATTAATTCTTGTTGCAAATCTATTATTATTTTTTCATATTCAATTTTTTTTTTTTCTATTTTTGCTTTATTCTCATTATATTTATTATATCTTTCAATAATTAAAATTCGATATTTTTTTTCTATCTTTTCAATATTTGCATATTTTAATTCCTTATTTATTAAATAAGATAAATATTGTTGTTCAACATGATTAAATTCTTTTATTTTATCTTTTTTTTTTTCATTTTCTTTTTTTTTTTCATTTTTTTTTTTATTTTTTTTTTTTTTTTTTTTTTTTTTTTTTTTTTTTTTTTTTTTTTTTTTTTTTTTTTTTTTTTTTTTTTTTTTTTTTTTTTTTTTTTTTTTTTTTTTT
>JAEEGK010006829.1_pt1 | contig 27343 bp, 17 predicted proteins | sample 8958771 | NCBI WGS metagenome assembly JAEEGK01 (sample SAMN16246547, study PRJNA631951) | gut metagenome | biome: gut microbiome; feature: rumen; material: SC-attached | host: Bos | place: Iran: Karaj | collected 2018-10 | reverse complement strand
ATATTTCAATAATTTAATATAAGATTTAATCATTTTCATTTTTTCAGAAAGTATTGGAGAAGGAATAAAAGAATCATTTTTATTGTACTTGTTAATTTATGAAATTTCATTTTTTTATATATATTTTTCAACTTCTTCCATTACTAGCAATTTTTTTTGTAAATTGCATTTTTTCATTTCCCATTCAAAAGTAAAAGAAAGTTTTAAGATATAATTTTTCAATAAAAATATGTTTAAATTAAATCTTTTCTTTTCTATTTTATAACTTCTTAATTAATATATAAATCACATAATAAAGTTTCATATATTGTTTTTATCATATTCATGAATAATTCAAAATGAGCTTTATCTGAAAAAATATAATTTACAATATTTTTTGTACAAATGCAAAAATCATTCCTAAATAATTTATTGTCAAAGGTTTAAAATTACTTTCTGTTAATCCTAATCATATATTTAAACAGATATTATTTTAAAAAATTTAAAATATATGTTAACTTCTGCATTATCATTATTTTCATTATTATATAAATGATTTATTGAATCTTTCATTTTAATATCTTCATCATTTAATTCTTTCCTAAAAATATTATCTATTGATAATTCTTTTTTACTTTATTTATATATTTCTAAAAATTCAGAAACTGAAACTAAGCTTAAATTAAATAATATATAAGATTTTTTTTTCAAATGTTGTCATTGATATATTTTTTCAATTAGAATAGTCAAAAATTTAATTTGATAATAATTTTCTGAATTCATATTTTCAACAATTTCATCCAAAGCAATTTTAACAAAATTATACATTAAAATTATTTTAACATTATTGAAATTTTTATCTTTAAGTTGATTAACTTCCAGAATTTCTTTAGTTAATCTTTCATGTATCATCAACAATAAAATTATTACATAAATCTTTAATAATTTGAACATAATCATTTTGAAATTTAATTTTAACTAAATTTGAATAACTTGAAACTACAGTTGAAATAGATCTAAATAAATATTTACTATATTTATATGAATCACAATTTCAATTAATCTTAATCCAACTCCTTTTTTAACCCATTCATAATTATATATGAATTTAAAAATTTAAGAAATATTATATCTATGATTTCTAAATGTTGAATTACTTTATGATCTTTGTAAATATTGTTTCAATTCTTATTAAAAATTTTTGAGATAAAATTCTACAAATCGTGTTTGGATTTCTTAAGACTGTTCAATGGAAAGTAAATAAAAATTCAAAAATTGTATCAAAAATTATCATTGGATTAATTGCAAAAGGATTATTTTTATCTTTTGCAATCATTATAAAAACAAAATAATCTGCTATAAATTTAATTAAATCTTTAGTCTCATTTTCTATATATCTTAAAGTAAAACAAATAAATAATCTTCTTAAAATTTTTTCAACCATAAAATGTTCACATTGTTTTTGAATTGTATTGATTTTTAATTGATCTTCATTTTCATTTATATAAATAACCTTTTGAATTAAAATTTTCATCATTTGGTTTTATGTATAACATCTTTTTTAATATTTAATATATAATTATAATCAATTATAGGTTCTATATATGTCAAAAAAGTATGTTTTAATGTTTCTAAACTTAATTTAACTAGATATATTTAATTTTTTAAGAAATTTTTATACAAATATCAATTAAATAATCTAATATAAAATCAATTTGTTTATTTTAATTTTTTTTCATTAAATTAATTAGTATAATATGAGTAGGACATGTTATAGAATTTATTCTTTTTTCTTCTAAATAATTTCTACTCTTTCCTCCAAATTTGGATTAAAGTTTAAGTGAATTTAAAGAAATATTTAAATTTTTATATAAATGACTAGTTAATAATGTTGTTAATTGAATAATATTTTTATATAAATATGGTTTAATAGTTTCAGGTTTATGAAATAAAGCATTCATCTATTGTTCTAAAATTTATATAACATTCTCAATAAATAACAATTTTAAATTTGGAGAAGATGAAAAAGATTCTTTTATTTCATTACAATTAAATGATGTTACATTCAATGATTTAAATTTTTTGAAATTAATATTTATGATTAAATTAAAAGAAGATAATAAATTTAAAATTATTAATGTTCCTAAAATTATGTCTTATAGTTTAAATGATACGAGAAAAAATTTATATACTCAAATTAAAAATTGTTTTCTAATAGGAAAGGAAAATTTTAATCAATTAAGTGATAATGAAAAATTAAATTTAGAATTAATTGAAGATTTGATTTATATATAGAAAAACAACAAAATTTAAATATTCCTTTTATTCTCTTTTAAATATTATAATATTCGAAATTCAATGTTAAATGAAATTCAAGGATATTATATTCAAATTCCATTTTCTGATTTGAAATTAGGTCAATTTGCAGAAATAATTCAAAATAGTTTTTAAAAAATAATAAAATAAAGTATTATTCTTTAAGAGATTATAAAACTTATATAGTTTGGTTGAAATATGAAGAATATATAAAAGAAATAGAAAATAGTTTTAAATTAGAAAATATTAAAGAAATAAATCCATATGGAAAAATAGATGAAGAAATTAAAATAAATAAACTTGGAATCATAGACAATTTTTTTAATAAAGGAGAAATAAAATTATATGAAATACTTAGATCTTATAATCAATATGAAAAATATGAAAATGAAAATAGTTTTTTTTGTGAAAAATGTGAAAAAAATGTGATTGCAGTAAAAAAAACATTTTTATATTCTTTACCAGAAGTTATAATTTTTCATTTTCAAAGAAAAGAAAAAGGAATTTATAATAAAATTAAAATCAATTTTCCTTTTGAAGATTTAGATTTAAATCCTTATTCATATAATAGAGGAAATAAAATATATGATTTAATTGGGATAATAAATTTTATAGGATATGATAATAATGGACATTATAATTGTTTTTGTAAAAATGATATTACTAAAAAATGGTATTTGTTTAATGACTCAGCTTGTTTTCCAATAGAAGATATATCTAAAGAAATTAAATATGAAGAAGTATATATGTTAATATATAAAAATCGAAATTTCAAAGAATATGTTTATGAAGAAGAACAAGAAATTCATTTAAGTAATAAATTCTAATTATAATAATCAATAATAGAGTTTAATATAAATAAATAATTATATAATTATCTAATCAATATTTCAATTATTTGTAATATATTTAAAGAAATGAAAATCTTTTAACTGTTAATAATAGTGAATGAGAAACTTTTTATAGTACCTTTAAATTTTTTATTTAAATTTCAATATTAAAATATTATTTAATATTTAGAAGAAAAAAAATTTTTTTTTAATCTATTTTATGGTCTCCATTGCCAAATCTTTTTATTTTTTCCATTTATATAATCTTCATATATTTTTAAATAAGGATTATTTCTTCTCATTCGGATTAATATTGGCATATAAATATTATTAAATTGCTCAATTGAAATATTTAATAAAATACTATAATCATGAATAATTTGATCTTCTGAAATTCCATTTAAAATATTATTATTATTATCATTATTTGAAGAATTTTTTTTTAATCTTTTAATTATATCTTGAAGAATTAAATTTGAAGTTTTAATTATTTTATGATTTCTTTTTTGAATAGAAATAAAAATGGTAATTAAAATTACTGGGAAAGTAATATAAGAATAATCCCAAATAAATTTTCTGAAAGAAATAAGTAAATTTGGTATTATAAAATCTTTAATGAATATAATAGGATTTAAAGAGTTAATAAAAGAATTAAAATTATTTTTAAAAGATTCATTATTAATAAATTTATAAAAAATAATAACATTAAATCCTATAAATAATAAACTTCCAAGTATTAAATATAAAATATCCATTCTTTCTTTTGTAAAATATGAACTAAAAATATTATTATTATTATAATTATTATAATGTGTACTTAAAAATTCATTATTTGATAAATAAAATTGGTTATTATTATTTATTGGATTTTCTTTTGGAAAATTTTTAGATGTGTTTATTTCATTTTCTTCTAAATTTGATTCTATATTTGAATTATAAATTATGTGATTATTTCTATCAAAATTTTTGGCATATATATTTTTATTTTCATATATATTTTTATTTTTATTATTACTTATTGTTTTATTTTCATAAAAGTTATTATTATTTGGAGTATTAATATCATTTTTATTATATAATATTCTGTTATTTGGTTTTTTTTTATTATTAATTTCTTCTTTAGGATTATTTTCTATTTGGAGATTCATTGTTTGTCTTTGAATAAAAGGATTTATATTTTTTTCATTTTGATTTTTGTTGTTTTTTATAGTAAATGATTGTTGATTTTGGAAAGTAAATTGTTTCTTTTCTGGATTGTTGTTTTTAAATTCTCTTTTTATTTCATTGTTTTTCACTTTTGAATTATCTAAATTATTGTTTGATGGATTATACATAAAATAAGAACTAGAAGAAACGGTATTTTGATTATAATTAAAATTCTTGTTATTGTCATTGTTATAATTAACATAATTTTGATTATAATGTATTATATTGTTATTGTTATTGTGATTATTACTATTATATTCTAAGTTATTATAATTAATATAATTATTATTATTATTATTATTATTATTATAATTATAATTATAATTATAATTATTATTATTATTATTATATTGCTCTTTTATTTTAGGTGGGTTTGGAGTTTGAATATTCTCTGTTTGAGGTGTTGGAGTGTTTTCTTTTCTTCTATATATTTTATCATCATTGTTTACATTTTGATTTTTGTTTTGTTCGTTGTAATCTCTCTTTTCATTTCCTGTAGTCCCTCTTATTCTTCTATTTCCTTCTATTCTATTTTCTATCTTATTCATTTGATTAAATGCATTTTTCAAATTTTTTTGTTTTTCGAAAATTTGTGATTCCATTTCATTTATTTTTTTTTGTGTATCAATTTTATATTCATTGAATTGCTTTTCTAAAAATTCATAATTATCATTTATATGTTTTATTCTAAGTTCATATTTATTAATTTCATCTTTTAATTGTTTAACTATATTTTCTAAATTATTAATTTTCATTAAAACATTATTTTCTTTAATTACTGGATTTTGTCTTTTAGGTGTTTTATCTAATTCACAATAAATATCAGTCAGATTTATGTCTTCTACAATATATTCCTTGTATGTTGTGTAATCATCTATATCAATTCTAATTTCATTATTAAATATTATATAAAGTTTAATATCTTTTAATTGCCTAACTGGAATATTAAAAGTTTTTATAATATTTTCACAGAAGCTTTCAAATTTTGCATATAAAAAAACTTTTTTAGAAAGATTATTATAATGACAATTAATTGTTGAATCCATTTTATTTTATTTTTTTATATAAATGAAATAATAAAATAGTCTATTTTAAAAAAATATATATTAAATAAATTTATTAAGGTTTCCTAATATTAGGATGAGTTATAGGATATAAACTTGTTTGTTTATCTCTATTTTCAAACAATTCTTCTGATACAACAACATATTTAGTAATAAAACTAATTTTATGCTCTTTATTTATTTCAATTTCTTCCATTGAATATCTAATTCTAGCTCCAATTATCATTTCTTGAGGTTGTCCTTTTGTTAAAAATTTAGAAACTAAAATCTCTAAATAAATTTTTGTAGGGAAAGAACAATAATTATCATAAATATCTAAATCTTCATTTTGAAGATCTTCAAATGTTTTTGGTATATCAATTTTTTCGACCCAGTCATCTAAATTATCGAATGAATTTCCAAATTTCCCTATTGATATATTCTCAAAATTTTCTGCACTTTTAAAAATTAATAAATCTTCAAAATCCCTACAATCTTCAATTAGGTGTCTACAACTATAAATAGAATTTTGTTTAAATTTAATTGATTGAATATTTACAACAGATTCTTCTTCTGCTCGTGTCATACATTCTCCATTTTCATTAGCTCCATAAATAAAATAACCAATATTATATATTATATATTGTTGATTTTCATCCTGAACCCTAAATAATACATTTTTACCAACTAAATAACCTGATCTACCACTTATAATATCTACTTTAGGATCTGATTTATTTTCTTCTGAATTAATAGTATCTGACCAAATAATAGAAATATGAGTTTTTTTTTGAATATTTTCATCTTCTAATTGTAAAAGAATTTGATAAGGGGTATTTTTATTTTCAGAAATTTTTAGGATTAGCTGTTTAATTCTATTATTGTTGGCACTATTAGAATTACAATCACGAATGATAAAAAATCCTTCTGTAGGGTATGAAAAACGAAAAATTGCTTCTTTTAATCCTTTGCCATAAGGATCCATTTTATACACACATTGTTCATTTATTGTTATAGTTAGTTTTTCTCCAAAGGTATATCTTTCATTATTATCTAATGTATCACTTGCTTGTGTTTGTTGATCTAAAAATCCTAAAAATGAATTTTCTTTTATAAGGTTATAAATCCCAGAATAATCAATGTCACCAGCATCATCTTCTTTATATTTCTCATCAATTTTATTTTTTGTTCTATCATGTCTAACACAAAATAATTTAAAAATTTGATCACTATGTAATAATGGTGAATTATTTAGATTCCATGTAAAAGAATCATTTTTTTCATGATATAATCCATGTCTTCCATAACAATAATGATTAGATAATTTATTATTATCAACATTTAAACATAAATTATTATCTTTCCAATATTTTATTTGTGAAATACATTTTAAATCACAACAACAACGATGATCACAATAATCAGGAAATAAGTCACAACTACATTGACGAAAATCTTCATTTTCTGATTGTGAGTTTATAGATGCTTCATCTAATGATTCATATGTAGAAGAATATTCATATAAATTAGATTGTGGTTGTAAATAAATGAAAAATGATAAAAATAATATTATATTTATTCTCATTTTTCTTTTAAATATTGATATAATTTTTTAATTTATTATTTTAAAATTTTCTTTTTGTTATAATTTTAAAAATTAAATTTGAAAATATATAAATAATAAATTATGGAAAATGATAATCAAAATTCTAAAAGTAAACCTTATCAAAGTTCAACTTTCAGTTTTATAAAATTTGTAGTAAATATTAAAAAATCCAAATATTTTGCATTTACATTTGGTTTAATAAATTTATTTTTATCATTAGCTTGTATAATAATATATATATTTATGACATATAAACCTCATATAATAATGCAATATAATACTTTTTTTATGTTTAATTTCTGTTGTAGAATATTATTTTTATTAGATTTTATCTTTGATATAATAGTAATGTCAATAGAAAAAAAATTTCATTTAATTCAATTTTTATTAGATTTTTTAAGTATAATCCCTTTTGTAATAATGAGAATTATTTGTGGATTAGAATTTAATTTAATAAACAATGCCGATATGATATCATCATCATTTATTTGTTTTCGAATATTAAGAATAAATCAATTTTCCTCATATTTTAAAAGTGATGTAAACAGAGAATTATTCAACATAGCAACATCAATAATATCACTTTTAATAATATCAACAATAGAATTAAATGTTTTTGAAAATACACAAACAATAGGAGAATATTGGTTATTTGTAGAAAGAGATTGTTATGATTCATCAAATTGTTCAGGAACAAATGATCATTTTCATACAACTTTTTTTTTCATAATGACACTTTTTGCAACAATAGGTTATTATTCATCAACAATAAGTTCATTAGGTAGAATATTAATAATAATTTTAATTATAATCCAAGTTGGTATTTTACCAGGAATGATTGGAGATTTAATGGCTCAAATTACATCAAAAAGTATTTATGCAAGAACAAGTTATAAACAATTAGAAAAAGTAGATTTTATTATTTTAAGTGGTAATATTTCATATGGTAGTTTAACTGTTTTATTACAAGAATATTTTCATGTTGATCATGGTGATAATGAAAAACATGCTTTAATATTAATGCCACAAAGTCCTGATGGTGATATGAAAAGATTATTACAAAAATATCAAAATAAATTATTTTATTTTGAAGGTGATTGTCTTAAATTAAATGATTTAGAAAGATGTCAGTTTAGAAATGCTAAAATGATTATGTTATTATGTAATAAACAAACTGATGATCCTATTGAAGAAGATTCAAAAACTATTATTCAAGCTATGGCTATTAAAAAATTTTTAGCTCAGTTAAATGATAAAAATAAAAAAAAAGATGATAGAAAAAAATTCCTTGGAACTAAGAGAATGTTATTAAATGATAATTTTCAAAATAATGAAAATAATGATGATAAACAAGAAGATAATTTAGATAATAGATTAGTAATTCAATTATTAAGACCTGAAAGTGAACATCATTTTGAATTATCAATATCAAAAAATAATAATAAAGATCAAATTTTATGTATTGATGAATTAAAATTATCTTTATTATCAAAAAGTTGTTTATGTAAAGGAATTATTGCTTTAATTTCAAATTTAATTACAACTAATAATGTTGTTGAAGGAGGAAATTCATCTGAAAAAATATTATCAGAAAATCCTTGGATGTTTGATTATACTGAAGGAAAAGATTATGAAATATATAAAATCTCATTAGATTCAAAAAGAGGTTTTTCATTTGGTCAATTAGCACAAAGAATATATGAAAAAAATGAAGGTATAATATTATTTGGTTTAAATATTGAATTAATTAAAACAAAAAATAATATTGTTTTATTAGCACCTACTGATTTTGTTTTACCTTTAAAAGATAAAAGTATTAATATTTATGGTTATGTTTTAGCAAAAGATCAAAGTAATGCAAATAAAGTAATGATAAATTTACAAAAAGATTCACTTAAACCAACAAAAACACTTCGTAGTATTAATTCAAATAATACAAATAATACAAAATTAGATAATGATTTTTTAAATGAATTAGATAAAATAAATTTAAATGAAAATTATTCAGATGATGATTATCTTGATGAAAGTGATAGACAAGGAAAATATTTAACAGATAAATTAATTTTAGCACAAGCATATCATGTAACATCAGAGCCAATAATAAAAGAAAATGCAATATATCAAACATTACAAAATAAATTAGTAATTAAAAATGGTCATATAATAATATGTGGGACATGTCAAAATTTAATTGATTTTATTAAACCTTTAAGAGCAAAATATATAAATAAAGCAGATTGTCCTTCAATTGTTATTTTAAGTAAAGAATTACCAGAAGATAAAGTTTGGAATGCAATGGCATATTTTGATGAAATATTTTTAGTTCAAGGTGATCCAATGGATAAAAAAGATTTAATTAGAGCTGGAATTGCCACTGCTTCAAAGGTAGTAATTTTAACTCCTTCTGTTACTGAAATTTCTTCTTTTACTAGTTCAAAAATTAAAAGTGAAAAAGTTGATAATTCTGCTAGAAAATTAACAAGTGAAGAAGAAGATTTATTAGATGCTAAAACTATATTTAAATATAATTTAATTTCTCAAATTAGAAAAGGAATTTTTTGTGTTATTGAATTAATAAATCCAAAAAATGTTTCTTTTTTAAATAATAAAAATAGGAAAAATAATGATGAATATCTTTTTATTAAAGCTGGAATGGATATTAGTTTAACTTCTTCTTTTGCTTCAGGGGAAGTTTATTATTCTAATATGATGGATAATTTAATTAGTCAAACTTATTATAATCCTAATTTATTATCTGTACTTAAAAAATTAATTATTGGAGAAAGTGAAAGTGGTGTTAAAAAAAAAGATTTAAGAAAGTATTTAAATGTACCTAGTGGAAATTTATTTTTAATTGATATTCCATCTTTAGAAGAATTAGAAATATTAGATGAAACTCAATTAAAATTTGAAATAATATTTAAAAAATTACTCCAAAAAAAAATAATAGTAATTGGAGTATATAAATTACAAAATAATGATGAATTAAAAGATAATACACAAACAAATGATAAATTATTAGGAACATATTCATCAAAATTTTCAAATAAGAAAGTAAATAATAATAATACTTCATTTTTAAAACCATCAAATTCAAATAATAATAATAATGAAAATAGTGATAATTTTTATTTTGTAGTTACGGCCCCATCACCAGAATTTATGTTAAGTTTAAAAGATAAATTATTTGTTATAACAACAAATTATCCTGGAGGAAGTAATTTAGGAAATATTAATTATGATGAAAGAGTTAATAAAGAAGAAGGAAATGATGAATATAATATTGAAAAGAGAATTACTGGAAGGGAAAAATCAAAAAGAAAAAATGTCTTTGAAATTAAAAAAGAAATTGATATTGAAGGAGAAAGAAAATTAAAAAAATTAAATGAAACTATTGGACAATTAAAAAATATGTTAAAGAAAGTTCAAACTTCTATTAATTCTCTTAATTCTGATGCTAAACAAAAAATTGGTGGAAGTATTAGAAAAAATATTCAAAGTATTTTTGTTGAAAATAAATTCCCACATAATTTTAATTAATATAAAATTTTTTATTTTTTTATAATTTTATTTTAATTATAATAACCTAAACTATCATCTTCTTCATTATTTTTTATTTTATAAATTTCTTCTTGTATTTGATTAAAATTATTAATTATTTCGTTATTTAAATTTGATATTTGAGAATAAATATCATTTATTTGCTTTTCAAAAGTATTTTTTAATTTATTTTGTAATTCATTATTAATTAAATTAATATTCTTATTGATATCATTACTATTATTATTGTTTAATTTAATTTCTTTTAATTGTTTTAAAATATTATCATTTTGTTGTATATTATTTTGTTGAACTTGATTAATAAATTGATTAAATTTATCTAAAATAGTTTCATAAATATTTTTTTGTTTATTTTCTAATTCTTGTACTTTATTTATGACAGAAATAATTATATTATTTGTTTCTTTTTTATATTTCTCAAATTGTTCAATAATTTCATTTATTTTATTTATCATTATTTCTGACATTTGTTTTATTAATTCATCAATATTGTTATTTAATTCAAAACTATTTTCAGTGTTCTCATTATTATTTTCAATTATTATTGAATTTGATGATAACTTTTCTTTTTTCTTTTTTAATTGAATATTTGATTCTAATGCTTTATTATATAAAGCTTTAGGAATTGTTGAATCAATTTTTTCATCTTGATTAATTCTATTTATTAACTCATTTTTATCTTCTTTATTTTTTACTTTTATTGTTATTTTTGGGGAATTAGTTTGAAGAAAAATATCATATTCATTTGAATTAGTAATTCTTTTATTATTATTATCATAAATTTCTAATTTTTCATCTTCTTTTAAATTAATATTAAAATGTTTGATAATTTTTTTAGTTAAATTATTATACTTTGGTGCTTGAATGGAGGAAGAAATATTTTTATAATTTATTGTAATTTTTTGGTCTTTCATTATAAAAATTATTTTTAATTTATTTCTTTAAAGATGAATGATGAATTTTCAAATATTTTATTAAACAAAATATCTGATTTAATTGATCAAAAATTAAATAAATTTTATGAAAAAATATCAAATAATTTTTTAAAAATAGTTAATATTGAAAATGATATTAAAATAATCAAGGAACAAATATTTAAAAATTATTCAGAAGAAAATAAAACAAATAAAAATATTTTAAATAATGAAACCAAAAAAGAATTAAATGAAAATCAAGATATAAATCAAGATGATAAAATAAATGATGAACAAGATATAAAAGAAATAAATAATAATAAAAAATATAGTTGTAAATTTGATAATCAAGAGAAAAAAATTTCTTTAAAAATTAAAAAAAATGATATAAAAAAAAATGATATTCAATTTAAATTTAAAGTAACTAACAATGGAGAAATATCTTGGCCAGAAAATTGTTTTTTAATATCAAATAATAAAGAAATAACATTTGATAAAACATTAATTAATGAAGGAAAATCAATCCAACCAAATGAAACAATTTCAATTAATACAATAATAAAAATAAAAAATATAAAAGAGGGAAAATTTATTTGTAGTTCTTATATTATTGATAAAAATAATAATAAAATAGGAAATGATATTGGTTATCTTAATATTGAAATTGAAAATGATGATATTCCTATTAATGAAAATATTATAAATGAAAAAAAAATTGATAATATAATTGATTCAATTGAAAATGAAAATAATAATGTTCAAAAAAATGAAAATAAAATTAAATTAAGTGAAGAAAAAATTAAAGAATTAGAAGAACAATTAGATGAAAATTTAAATACAAGTTCTATTTTTTCAGAAGAAGAAATTAGAAATGCAATTATAGAATCAAAGGGTGATTTAGAAAGAGCATCAAAAATATTATTTCCTGATTAAATTAAATTATAAAATTTATATTATTTAAAATTAAAAAAAATGTTTATTTAATGTAAAAACATATAATTTTTAATCATAAATTTTTAATTCTAAATATTATAACTTAATATATTATTCAAATAATATCTTACTTCCAAATCATCTTCATCAATAAGTAATTTTCCATTAAAAAGTAAATCTTCAATTAAAATTTTTTCCAAAAGTACATTTTCAACATTTAAAATTTTAGACATATCATTCATATCAATATAATTTTGTCCATTTTTTTTCATAAAATTAGTAATTAAAACTAAAATATTATCACTACTATATTCTTTAGTATGTAAAACAATCATTTCATTATTAAAATTTTTAACTAAAACTTGATGATTATTATTTTCAAAATATTTTAAAGCCTGAGTCATATCTTTAGGAGAAATAGTATTTCCTCCTCTTGCTCTATTATAAATACAATAAGCATCAATTAAAGTAATAACTTTAATATTAGGATTTTCAGTAAAATATTTATAAAAATAATCATTTATTTGTTCTCCTAAATTAATATAATAATCACTTCCTGAAACTTCTTTTGTTACTGGATCAATAAAACCAATTTTACTTAAGATTCCATTTATTTCTGAACTTTCTTTATTTTGATTTGAATTTCCTAATTTTGCTCTTATTTGTTGTGCTAATGATATCATTTGTTCTGCATTTTGTCTTAAACTCTGTATTCCTGTAAAGGATGAATTTATTAATAAAGAATCTTGTTTTATTTTTTCTTCTTGTTGTTTTTTTACTCTTTCCATTCCCAAACCATAACTTCTTATTTGAGGATTGTAATTTGTTTGAATATTTTCTTCTTGGTTTTCTACTTTTGGAAGATAGGAATTCATATAATCTTTATTATTATATGCTTTTTGTAAATGATTAAAGGCTTGATTTATATCACCACTATCTTTTTTAAATTTAATTTCTACATTTCTTGGATATGTTATTTGAGTTGAAAGAATTTGATTTTTTTCAAAATTTTCTGATAAATATAATGGACAATTAAATGCTAAATTACATATTCTTGGAAGTGTTAAATTTATATATTGTGAGCCGTGGAGATTTAATACAAATGGTTTTTTTATTTCCATTTTTTCAATGAATAAATATGGTATATCAAAAATATATTCATCTGATAATGATAATATTCTAAAATTTGTAAAATATGTGTTTGTTCCTCTGTGTATATTTTTATTTTCATCTTCAAATTTTATATTTTCATTTTTGTATAATATTGTTTCTCCTCTATATAATTGATCAGGACGTAATATTTTTCCTATTTTATTTGGATAAAAATATTTCAACTCCCAATATTGAGACATTTAGTTTTTTTAATATTTTAAATATTAATAATAAAATATTAATCTAAAAAAATATTTAATTCAAAAGTTTAAATTATTAAATTATAAATGATAAATATGTATTATATTGTTTTTTTATTATTATTAAATGTTAGAATAAAATTTATTTAAATTATTTTTATTAAATAATATGAGAGGTAATTTAAGTGAAACTAATATAAATATAACCTTTCATGATTTACAAGCAAAAAATGATAATTTAAGGAGAACTAATTCAAATTTATTTAATAGAAAAATTATAGGGTTTTTTCCAAAGAAAACAAATAATTCCTTTAAAAATATTCAAATAGCTTCTATTAACAAAATTTTAGATTTTAAGCAAGAAAGAGCAAAAACTGCATATCATACAGATGACAATTTAAAAAATAATGATTCAATTGAAAATAAAAATATTAAAGATAAATTTTTAGCAAAATTAAGAAATAATTTTTCATTTGAAGAAAAAAAACGTAAAAAAATGTTATATGTTAATGTAAATGTTAATTTAAATCAAAATTATTCAATGTTAAATAAATATAAAGAAAATAGTGATATATTAATTAAAAATAAAGATAGGAATACTTTAATAGAAAATAAAAATAATATTGATAAAGAACCTCAAGTGAGATTATTTACTGATCCAAATTTATTAAAAAATAAGAAAATAAATTCTTTACATACTTATATAACTAATTTAAAAATGAAAAACAATAATAATATAAAAAATACAAAATTACCAAAAATGATTTCTAATAAAGTTGTGATTAAAAATGATATGAATAATAAAATTAATATTGATGGCTTCCAATTATTGGAAAATAAAATGGAAAAATTATTTAAGGAAAATATATTAAATTCAAAGACTAGAAAATATAATATTATAAAAATAATTTTTGAAGAAGGAATTAAATTATTTAATAACAGTGAATATAATTTTCTTAAAATTATTGTGTCAAAATATCATAATCTTTTCACAGAAATTTTTAAAGAAAATAGAGCATTAAAACAAAATTATGAAACACTTAAAAATCAATATTTAAAAATTGATAAAAATTATATTGAAACAATATCATTATTAAAGGAAAAAGAAAAAGAATTAGAGAAAATTAAAAAAGAAATTCAAGAACTAAAATTAAATAATGAAAAAAAAAATAATATTATAAATAGAAATAGAATTAATTCAAATAGTTTGTTTTCTAAAAGTTTAGATAATATATTAGTAAATCATCATAATAAATATTTGGATTATTTAAATAAAACAAATATAGAAGATTTGGATGCTTTATATTTTAAAGATAAAATTGATGCAAATAAAACTCAAAATTCAAAAAAAAATAAAGATAAAATTCCAAAATTAAATTTTGAACCTGTATATGATTTTTTAGAAGAATCTAAAAAAATAAATCAAAATAACAAAAATTTGAAATTTAAAAAGGATATTAATATAATAAATGATATAAATAAAATAATAAAAAAGAAAAATAAATAATGTTTTTAAATTATATTAATTTCTATATATAAATGAAATTTAAATTTATAAAATAATTTAATAAATAATAAAATGATGATTAATAATCCAGTTATAGAAGAATCAATTCAATCACAAGATGAACAAAAAACAAATAAAAATTTCATGGAAATAATAAATGAAAATATTTATATATCAAATTATTATCTAAAACCAAAATTTAGAAAATTACTTGCAGCAGTAATAACAAAAAATATAACAAATATTTTAAATTATTTAGATTTATTAGAATTATGTCAAGTAAGAGCTGTTAATAAACTTTTTTTAATATCAGTAAATGATTATTATCAATTAAGATTAAAAATGGAAATAGAATTAATAACAAAATTTCAAGAAGAAAATAGTGAAAAGACTGAGTTATATATGAAAAATATTGATAGTCAAATTCCAATTAGTAATAATAATTGGTTAGATTTTAATTTAACTTCAGTAACAAATAAAATATTATCTTTAGATAAAGAAACTTTAATAAATATTAGAGCAATTAAATCATTAGGAAAATATTCAGATTTAATTTATGCTCCTTTTTGTATTTTAATGGGAGAAAATAAGAATTCAAATAATAAATTAAGAGGATTTTCTTGGAAACATATTGCAGGAAAATTATTAATAGATCCTTTTTTAAAAATAAAAATTAATAATTTAGATTTAGAAAATATTCCTGATACTGAAATTTTAGAAGCTTTTGTATTTTTAAATCAACCTGAATTAGAATATAAATTAGTTAATAATTTTTCAAAAGATTTAGGAAAATTAATAAAATGGTGTCAAGGAATAATAAGTTATCATATATTAATACATCCTTATACATACAGAAATGAAAAGAGCCAAATTACACCTGAAAGTGATGTATGTGAATTTGCAGAAAAAATGAATTATTTAATTAATAGATTTTATAAATTTAAAAGATTTTTGGCTAATATTAAAATTGCAAAAATTCCAATTGCTGATTATGTTTTTAATTTACAACATACTAGACCTTTAAATATTGGTAATAATCTTAATATTTTTGATTATTTATCAATTGAACAAGTTGGATTTATTTTGACTTATCTTCCTTATAATGAATCATATAAATTAACTAAAATTTGTAAATCATTTAGGAAAAGTTTTATTGAAAGTATTGAAGTAAATATTAAAGAGTTATTTAGAGAAATATATTTATTTAAATTTAATTCATATGAAAAATTATATAAGATTGAAATATTATATGAAAATAATTGTTTTAGTAAATATTTTTTAATGTTAGATGATATGTTAAATTCTAAATGTGATAATTATGGAAATTTATTTGTTCCATTTTTAACAAAAGACCATTTAAATGATATAAAAAATATAAAAAAAATAACACCAATTGTTCATAATATTTCAAAAATATGTTCAATAATTTTAGATATAAAACCAAAAAGAATTTCTAATACTAATGGTCAAATTATTATTGATTATTTAGATAATATCAAAAAAATGATAATTAAAGGAGAATTTGTAAAAAAATTAAGAGTATGTAATAAATTATATTATGATAAAAATAAATTATTGGAATTACAAAGAGAAATTACTCCTTTTTATTCACCTGAAAAATTAGCAGAAATTAAAAAAATAAACTATGGAATTTATCAATTATTAATTTGGGAGTTAGGAGTTTATGAATATATTAAAATTTTCAATCCTTTAGATTTTATTGATGATTATGAAATAAATGAAAATTTTGAAAAAAATGAAATTGATTTCATAAATTATTATATTGAAATTATGAATTATTTTAAATATAATTTAAAAATAAAATATAAATATAGCAATTTATTGACACCTTCATTTGGTTTTCAAGAATCAATAGATTTATTAAAACAAGAATTATCAGAAAGAGGAATATATAATGAAAATTTATTTAATTCTATAAATGCAAATTATGAAAAAATTGCACATATATATTTTGAAAGTAAAGATTTAATTCAATTAAATTCAAAACCATTTTTATATGAGAGAATAATAATAGAAATAATTTCAGTAAATTGTTCATCAAATTCAGAAGAAATAACTGAATTAGAAGAAAAAATTAATAATCAAATTGAATTAGATATGAATAATAATAATTTCAATAATGATAGTAAATTAGGAATAATTCAAGAAGAGAAAATGACTGATAAATTACCAAATAAACAAATCTTTAAATCATTACCATTAAATAATAATAAAAAATTATTTGAAAATAATAAGTATTTAAAAAAAATACCATCTAGATATAAAAATTATGATTATAATCAAAATTATATTAATTTTAATTCAATACCAAATGAAATTATTATTATTAGTGTTCTTTTTTATTTAGATATTGGTTCTCTTCCTATTTTTTCTCTTATTAATAAAAAATGTAATATTTGTTTAAAAACTCACATGTTTATTAGATTATATTTTTTAGGAAAAGAAAAAAAATTAATTCAAGAACAAAATCAAAATTTAATCCAATCTATTGAAACAAAAAAATATAATTTTTGTAAAGAATTTGATATTATTCCTCCTAATATTAAAAATGCTAATTTATTAGTAAATAAATTAACTAAGAATGATTTAAATAAAATAAAAATTTTTTATAAAAAATATAATAAAAACTATGAAACAATAATTAAACCATTTGTATATTTAATGGGAAAAAAAGAAAAAATAATTTACAAAGCAGATGGATTAAAATATATATCTTTTTTTGAACCAGCAAAAGAAATAATATTTGATAAAAATTTTTCAAAAAAAATTTCAGAATTTGAATTAGAAACAATAGTTCCTGAAATTTATTTAAAAGTAAATAGGATAATTAGTCTTCCTGAATATAGGGAAGAAAATATGAAAAAATATTCAATTCAATTACAAAATTTAATTTATTGGATTAAAGGAGTAATTGAATTTCATAAAGTAATTAGAAAATATTGTTTAAATGAATTAGATATTGAAATTTTAGATGAAAATGAAATAAAATTTTGTAATGAAATGGATACAATTGATTTATTATATTATAAATTATTAAGATATGCTGCAAAATTTTGTAAAAAATATGAAAAGTGTTCTAAAAAATTAATGGATGATATGGGAATATCAAATGATAATTAATATATTAAATAATCTTAATTTATATTTTTTTGGATAATACAAATAATAAAAAAAATAATAATAAAATAAAAAATTAAAAAATAATATTTCCTTGCCAAAAAAAACTAATAAATATTATAATAATAAAACATTAACAAAAAAAATTTATTTACCTTTTATCATTAATAATAATAAACACCATAAAACAAAGATATAAAATCCAAAGAAAAAAGATAATAAAAGTAGAAAAAATTTAAAAAAATACAAAAAAAAATTTAAAAATAAAATCAAACAAAAAAACAATCAATTTATTCACCACCAAGACTAGATTGAACAGAATCATCATCACCTTTACTTTCTTTTAACCTTTGATTTTGAAGTGGATTTCCAGTCAATTTATGATGTGCATTTAATCCTCCTGCATAAATACATTTAATTTTTCCATGATCTAAATTAACTTTTATTCCATCAAATTTTCTTGTAACTGTTCCAGTTTCTAAATATTTTTCTATATAATTTTCAAGACTAAAAACTCTTCTTTCTTTTTTATCTTTATTTATATTTAAATAATCTGAATTTGATTTATTATGTAAAAATATATTTCTTGTTGTATTTGAGTTTAATATTTCTTCTTTAAGTTTTAAATTTTTTTTTGATGTTTTTTTAAATGAGTTTTTATTTGAATTTTTCCTTGAGATTTGAATTGTTGATGATGATGGTTTTTTCATATTTTGATCTGTATTTTTTCTTGAAATATTTGATTTAATTGATATATTATTTTTTTCTTCTGTATTATTATTTGATATTTTGTTTGATATTTTTTTTTCAAAGAGATCATTTTCTTTTTTTTCTATTTTTATATTGTTTGATTTTAATTTTATTATTTCATTATCTTTTTTAGAATATGGAATTTCATTGTTTGTATTTTTTATTTCTTTTTTTGGAGATGATTTTAAGAAATTGTTTTTTGAAGATTTTAATTTCTTATTTTCTTCTTTTATTTCATTTTTATTTTCATTATTATTAATATCTTTATTATCATTATTTTCATCAATTATTTCATTATTTATATTTTCATTATTAATTTCTTTATTATTAATATCATTTTCTTGTGTAGTATTTTTATTTATATTATCATTCTTTTCAATTATATTATTATTTGAATTATTATTATTATTTGTTAATGTTTGAGCTTTTTCATTTAATTTTATATCTTCTGAATTTTCTGAATTAATTTTTTTTTCATCATCATTTTTTATTTCATTGTCATTTGAAATTCCCTGTTTTTTAAGAATCATATTTGTAAAATAATCTTTATTTAATTTAATAATCTTATCAAAATCTTCTTTTTGTTCTTTAAAATATTTTTTTAGTACTTCTGTTTTAGTAACATTAGCAATTAATAAATCTTTAATCATATTTAACTTTGATTGTTTCTTTTCAGTAGAATTAAAAACTTTTTGTACTTTTTGTAGAGATTCTTCATTTTTATTATTTTCATTTTCATTTTCATTTTTATTATTTTCATTTTCATTTTTATTATTTTCATTTTCATTTTTATTATTTTCATTTTCATTTTTATTATTTTCTTTTTCTATTTTATTTTTTTCATTTTCATTCTTTTTATTTTCATTTTCTATTTTATTTTTTTCATTTTCATTAATTTTATTATTTTTATCTTCTATTTTATCTTTTTCATTTTTTTCATTTTCATTTTTTTCATTTTCATTTTTATCTTTTTCATTTTTTTTATTTTCATTTTTATCTTTTTCATCATCCTCTATTTTTTTAAAACTACTATTTTCATCATTTTCACTATATTCTTTAATTTCACTTATTTCGTCTATTTCATTATTTTTATTATCTTTATTATCATTTGAATTATTTTTATTTTTATTAATATTCATAGTATTATTAAAACTTTTAGGAAAAATTAATGGAATACTAACACTTGTTCTTCTATAAGAAGGGACAAAATTAGAAGTACTATTACTAACATGTTCAATTGGAGCTTCTGTTATTATCATACTACATCTTCTTCCTGCATTTTTCATAATATTCATATTTTTTTTAGAAACTATTTTTACTAAATTTTTAAGATCTCCACCAAAAGTAACTGACATTCTTTTATTCATTTTTGGTAAATTCATTAATTGATTATTTGTTTCTTGATTCACAGTTTGTCCAAAATTCATATTATTATTATCAAAAAATGTTGATTTTAAGAAATTAATTGCATTTGCATTTAATGCTTTATCATTTGCAATTTCATAGTTTGTTGATAAAATATTATCTACTAATGATAATAAACTTTTTGTCATATTTAATAAAGTATTATTATCTATTTTCATTTTTTCATATCCATCATTTAATAATTGATATGAGAAATAATAATGTAAATATTCATAGAAATAACCAATTGAAAATAAATTTAATTTATCAATATCAGATATATCATTTTCTTTATATATTTTATTTTCAAAAATTTCTTCTAAATTCTTTTTATATTCATTATATATTTCCTCATATTTTTCTTCTCTATTTATATTAATACCTTTTTTAGTTAATGAATTAATTTCATTAAAAAATTCATTTTTATCAGAATTTTTCATATAATTAGAAATTAAATTATCTAAATTTTCATTTTGAATTATAATATTTTCTTTAATTTTATCATTTTCAAAATTAGAATTATGTTCTTTAATAACATCCAACTCACTTTTAATTTGTTTATACAATTTATAAATTTTATTTTTAACTCCATCATCATCACTATCAGAAGAATCTTCTTCTTCTTCTAATTCATTAATCCTATCATTTTTTTCTTTAATTTCATTCATTAACTCCTCAACTCTTTCTTCCAAATTTTTTTTTTCTTCCTTCAACCCTTCGCAATTAGGGCAATTATCATAATTTCCTTCAACTTCAACTTTTTCTCCTTTTTGTAACTTACTAATTTTCAAATTAGCAATTTCTAATTTTTTATTTAATTTATAAACCATTTGTTGTAATTCTTCATAAGTATATTTAATATTAACTTTAACTTTATTTTTAATAGTCTTTGCTCTTTGAGCAAATTGTAAACTAGAAACAGTTTCATCAACATTATAAGAATGAGGTGAACAAGCAACAATTAAACTTGTTTTATAATTACCACCTAAACTCTCTTGTAAAATTCTTGTTAATTTACTATCTCTATAAGGAATATGTTCTGAATTTGATGTTAATGCATGAATTACATTTCCTAATGCAGAAAGTGATAAATTTATTTTTTTTGCTTCTTCTAATGTTTCTCCCACTGCTCCTGTTTTGGAAACTTTTTCACTTCCTGCTAAATCAACTAAATTTAATATTCCTTTTTTTATTAAATTTTCTTTTTTTAATTGTTGAGATACTTCTAATATCATTATTGAATGTGAACGACTTGATTGTTGATTTAATCTTGTTTCTCCTACTTTTCTATTTTTTTCAGCTAATTCTGCATAATTTAAAAAATCATCAACTGAAGATAAATAAACTTCACTTAATCCATCAACATAAATTCCTCTTGCTGGATTTTCTTTAATTTGTAAATTTTTTTCTCCAGTTAATAAATCATAAATAACTTCTTTATAAATTTGAAGTACACTTAATTTAAATTGAAAATTAGTATTTTCATCACATGTTTCAACATAATCAAAAATTTCAGATACAATTCTAGGAATTAATCCCTTACTTTCTTCATCATCAATATCTTTACCATACATAGTAAAAGTTTTACCAGAACCACTTTGTCCATAAGCAAATATAGTTCCATTATATCCATCCATAACATCTTTAACAATTTCTTTACCTACATAATTATATATTTCAACTTGTGGAGTATTACTATTGAAAACTTTATCAAATTTAAAAGCAGGACCATTATTATCATTATTATTTTTATTTGTTTTTATTTTTACTATTTCATTCTCATTATATTCTGGAGTCTCCCAACCAACTCCAGTTGATAATAATTCAGTTTCTATTATGTTAAATGGACGAAATCTTACATATACTCTTATGTTTTTATTTCTTTCTTTGTTTTCTGGTACGTATGTATTTAAATTTGATGATAACCTTTTTTCTGATGATGATGACTTTAATTGTATATTTGTTGGTTCTTGGGGAGCATGAGATAGTTTTTTTGATGGAGAAAAATTTTGTGGATTTAAATTTGAATCCTTTGATATTGGTAGATTTGATAGATTTTTTGCATTCATTTTAAATACTGGTTTATGTGTTTTTGTACGATTTTCAGAACGAAGGTTTTTCATTTTTTTTTTTTGTAATTTATTTTATTTTTTTTATTTGGTATTATTTAATTTTTATTTATTATTTTTTTATGTAGTGTTATGTATATATTGTTATTTATTTGTTATTTTTGAAATGGGTATAAAAAAAATATATTTTAAATTATTTTTTAAAAATGACTGATGAGGAAGAATATAGTGATATTTCACCAGATTTAAAAAATGATATTAGATTAGCCTTTGATATTTTTAAAACAAAAAATGAAACAATTAACAAATTAAAATTAAGGACAATATTATTTTCATTCATAATGTATAAAAATAGTGCAGGAGATATAAATAAATATATAGATGAAAATACAAATCCAGAACAAGAAGAATATACTTTTGATGATGTTTGTGATTTAATTAATACAAAAATACAAGAATCTAAAATAAGAGAAGCTGATGAAATATTTAATTATATTTTAAGAAAAAGTGAAAATACATCTTTAAATGTTGATGATTTCGCAGAAGCTTTTAAATCTTATAATATTGGAGTTGATAAAGATGAAATTCAAGAATTAATGCAATTTATTGTTGAAGATAAAGCAAAAAATGAAGATGAAGATTATAGTGATGAATATGAAGAAGAAAATAATGAAGAAATTCCTTCTAAAATTACAAGAAGTCAATTTAAAAAATTTTATATTAAATAAAAAAAATTTCAATAATATAAAAAAAAATAACTTATATTAATTATCTTTTTTTTTTAATAACAAAAATAATAAAACAAAAATAATTAGTTTATAATATTATGGAAGTATTTCTTTGGTTTTGGTTATTAGATAAAAGATGGTTATGTGGTTATCGTCCAATAATGAGAAATTATATTATACTTTGGTTTTTCCCTGTTACAATGAATGCAATACTTTTAACTTTAAATATTTATTATATTTCTCATTCATTATATTTAAATATCGAATCTAATATTGTATATCAATATTTTATAATGATTAAATCTCTAATAAGTTTAATAAGCATTATATGCTCAATTTTATTAGTAAGAGATTTAGTCATTAATCATCAAAGAGAAAATTTTTCTCTTATTGAAATTTTATCTGAAAAAATTAATAAGAGTGAAGAGAAATTTAATAAAAATAATGATTTTAATATGATTTTTTCTGACGATGAATATTGGTGTAGTAGAAAATGTTTATTAAATTCAAATGGGAAATTTGTATTACTTATTGGAATTTGTCAAATATTTTGTTCTATTTATTATTTAAGAGTTAGAAATAGTTATATATATTATATTGATTATACTTTGAAACAATTTTCTAGTATTGAATTATTATTTGCATTACCTGTTTTTTTCATTTTTGGAATTTCATTTTTGATTAAATTAATTACTTTTATTTCATCATATGCATGTCCTAATGTAATTATTATCTTGTCAAAATTATTTAGTGATCATAAACATCAGAAAAAAATAGATTTTTCTGATATTAAAAATTATGAAATTGAAGATATATAATGATGAAAATATATAAATAAATTAATATTTTGAATAGTTATTAATAATAGGTTTAAAATTTATTAATCATTGTTGTTAATATAATTCAGGATTGTTTTAAAAATTTAATTATATTATTTTTAAATATTATTATTAATTTAAAAAACTATGAATAAAATTAATTTAAGATTTGAAATAATATCTTGGATTGTTTTTATCAATATAATTACCAGTTTTAATTTTATCAATACTTTTCAAATATTTTTTCATTAATTCTTTACTATCACCATAATTTATTAAATTTTTAATTTTATACCATTTTAAAACTCTTCCAAAAACATCTCCACCTCCAGGAATACAAAATCCAATAGTACTAATTTTATAAATATTATTTTCTTCAATTTCCCTTTCAACTAAACCATCATAATATTTAACACTTAATAAAATTCTTTTTTTTTCATCAATTTTCTTAATAACTTGTTTTAATCCAGAAGAAGGATAAACATCAAAAATAAATTCATAACTTTGAATTAATTTAATCATTTTTTTAAATTCTTTACCATTCATTTCAAAAGAAATTATATCATTATCAAGAGATTCCATTTGATATAAATTTAATAATGTAATATTTCCTTCATTCCATTTACTTCTAAAAAAACCAGGATTTAAAATTATAATATCTGCTCCTGTTATTTTTCTATATGCATCTGTATAAAAATTACTTAAAATACTTTCATTAAAATATATATGTTCCATTTTTTTATCTGTTGATGTTAATATTTCTGAATTAAATTTTTCAATTTTTTCTTCCCATTTTTTTGATAAATTAATTAATTTTTCTTCTTTTTTTATTATTTTATCATGAAATTTAAAATTATTTAAATTACCCCAATTTTTTATTTCATCTGAATTCCCTATTTCACATTTTAAAGTTTTTTCAAATATTTTTTCACAAATTGGAATTGGTCCTTCAATTATTGTTTTATCTTTTAAAAATGTATATTTATCACCATTTTTATTAAAATATAAATACATTAAATTAAAATATTTTCCTTTATCAATATTTGAAATAACTGGATAACCTTTTATCCATTGATGTACAGTTTCATGTGTATGACCTGAAACAATAACATCAAAATATTTATTGTCATCATTAAATTGAGATAATAATTCATATAATTCATCATTTTTTCTACATTCATCAAATTTACTATCTTTATTATATAATCCTAATTTTAATTTTATTTCTATATCAATTTCACATTCAACACCTAAATGAAGAAGTAAAACAATAACATCAGCACCATTTTTTTTTAATTCTAAAGATTTTTCTTTAATAATTTCAACATAAGGTAAAAATTCAATATTTTCAACTTTTGCTTTATTACTTATTTTAGTAGTAATTGTAGTTAATCCAATAATACCAACTTTAACTTTATCAACATTTAAAATTGATGTTAAAATTTGATTAGGTAAAAAAATATTATTTTTAGAGGTACTATTTTTAATATTAGCACAAATATATTTAAATTTTGCTTTAGAAGTTCGATTAATTAAAAAATCAAATTTATAATCCCATTCATGATTACCAATAGTTGAACCATTAAGTCCCATAATATTAAAAAAATCAGTGATAATATCACCATAACTTATTTTTGATTCTAAACCTCCTTGAAATTGATCACCTGAATCTAACCAAATAAATCTATTTCCCCATTCTTCCCTTAAATTTGTTATATAATTTCCCATATAAATTAATCCTCCATAATCATATATATTATTATTTATATATCCTTTTTGAGGAAAAAATGAACCATGAATATCATTTGTTCCCATTATTACAATATTATATGTTGAATCATCTTCTAATGTTTTTTTTGGATAATCATAATTTGATAAGTTTATTATTTCTTTTGTTATTATATATAATGGGAAGATTATGGAAAATATAATTTTTTTCATAGTGTTTTAAATTATTTTTTTATTTATTTATTTTTAATTTTGATTATGAGTTAATTAATGGAGGATAATAAAAATAACAAAAAAAGAATTATTGATAATACTTTAAAAAATTCTGTAGTTTTTTTAAAGAAAGAAAATGTTGGTGGTTCATATTGGGGTTCTTTTAAATCATATTTTAAAAATGCATCTGATACATTTAAATTCAATTACCTCAGTAGGTCTTTAAAAACAAAATATCTTGAAAATACAAAATTACAAATATTTCATAATGTATTTGATTTAACTAATAAAGAAGATAAAAAAAATTTTGAAAATTTCTTTAAACATATTATTTTTTTTTCATATAGAAAAAATTTTCCTGAGCAAAAAAATATTAAAACTAATGCAAATTATAATTCAGATTGTGGATGGGGATGTATGATTAGAAGTGGTCAAATGATATTAGCAAAAGCAATTTATGAAATAATAAGATATGGTGGAGAAGAAATTATTTCTTCATTAATTGATACTATTTCCTGTTTTATTGAATTTCCTTTTAATATAAATCAATGTCCTCCTATTTTATCTAAATATAAAGCCAAAATACAATTAATGTTCTCTAATAAAAGTAAGAATAAAAAAAAAGAATTAAAAGAAAAAGAAAACAAAGAAAAAGAAAATAATGAAAAAGAAACTAATGAAAAAGAAAATAAAGAAAAAGAATTAAAAGAAAAAGAAAATAATGAAAAAGAAAAAAAAATAGAATTGAAAGAAAAAGTAAAAGAAACTAATAAACAACAAACAATAATTAATAATACTCCATTTGGAAAAAAAGAAAATTCAACAACACAAAGCCCAAAAATAGAATCAATATATCCTCCATTTTCAATAAGAAATATATGTTCAATAGGAGAATTAGTAAAAAAATCATGTGGTGAATGGTTCAGTGATATAAACATGCCATATATTTTTAAAATAATAAATGATAATTATAAAGTAATTGATAATTTACAAATAATAGCTTTTCAAACATCAATTGTAATGGAAAAAATATTAAAAAAATGTTTTAAAGAAATTAATCCAGATAATAAACAATTTAAAAAATCAAATTCTTTTATTTTTCAAAATAAAAAATATCAATTTAGAAATTATGGTTTAATTTTTTTATCAATTAGATTAGGAATAAATTCAATAGATGAAATATATTATAAACAAATAAAAAATTTATTTAATTGTAAAGAATGTATTGGATTTATAGGAGGAAAA
>JAEEGK010006828.1_pt1 | contig 27345 bp, 17 predicted proteins | sample 8958771 | NCBI WGS metagenome assembly JAEEGK01 (sample SAMN16246547, study PRJNA631951) | gut metagenome | biome: gut microbiome; feature: rumen; material: SC-attached | host: Bos | place: Iran: Karaj | collected 2018-10 | reverse complement strand
CGGCGCACTCCTCGTCGAGTGCATCGCCACGTTCCTCTTCGTCCTTGTGGTGCTCGGCACCACCGATGCCAAGAAAGGCGCCGGCAACCTCGCCGGCCTGGCCATCGGTCTGACTCTGATCCTCATCCACCTGGTGTGCATCAACCTCACCGGCACCTCCGTGAACCCGGCCCGTTCCATCGGCCCGGCTCTCTTCGCCGGTGGCGAAGCCCTGAAGGTCGTGTGGGTGTTCATCCTCGCCCCGATGGTGGGCGGCGCGCTCGCAGCCTGGGTCTGGAAAGCCCTTGCCAAATAAGGTTTTTCTATTCATTCTTAAAAGTTCCGGCTTCCGGCCGGAACTTTTTTTCGTATGAACGAATTTCTCCTGTCTCTCCTGCTGACCGGCGCCCTCTCCACGGGGCCTACGCTCCCTTTCTGGATGACCGCCAACCAGTTCGGGCTGATGCCCGAACACAGCGGTGCGCTGGCACTGGTGCAGGCGGGAACACAATACGACCCCGCCAAAGACTTCCAGTGGAAGTGGGGCGCTTCGCTGGCCGCCAATCTCGACAAAGGCCCTACGGCCGACTTCAACCTGATGGTCGACGAACTCTACGCCAGCCTCAAATGGCGCGCCCTTTCGCTCGACCTGGGCATGCGCCACGACCCGCTCGATTTCTATGGGGCAGCGGCGACGCTCGGCTCGCTGTCGACCACGGGCGGCCATCTCATCGCCAGCGGCAACGCCCGGTCGATGCCGGGCTATATGCTCCGGCTCGATCCCGTGCCCATCCCGTTTACCGGGAAGCACGTATGGCTCTATGGCGCGTTTGGCGATTTCAAGACGCTCGACAAGCGTTATGTGCAGGGCGCGCTGGTCCATCGGACCCAACTTTTCGTCAAGGTCTCCGTCAGCCGCCTCGACTTCGACTTCGGCATCGATCACTATGCCATCTGGGCGGGGCAGAACCCGAAAGCGGATATGCCAGTAACTTTCGAGAATTATCTCCGCGTGATTACGGCGCGGCGCGCGTCGGACTCCGGTACGTGGAGCGACCGGCATAACGTGATCGGCGACCAGGGCGGCGGGGAACTGTTCCGGCTGAGCTGGCGCGGCGAAGGGTGGCGGACAGTGCTCCAGCACGACATCCCCTACAGCGATGGCTCGGGGCTGGCTTTCCAAAACTTTCCCGACGGTGTCAATACGCTGGGGTTCAGTTTCGACCGCAAAGACCGCTGGGTGTCCGATGTCGTCTATGAATTCCAATATACCCGCTGGCAGTCCGGCCCGTTCAATCCGATGCCCTCGAAGCATTCCGGGAATTACATCATCGGCGGCGGCGACAATTATTTCAACAACGACGAATACAAGTCGGGCTGGACCCATTACGGCCGTCCGATCGGCAATCCGCTCTTTTTCCCGGCCGGCACCCGCAAGGGGACCTGGAATGGGACGGAGGTGGTGCTCGGCGTCGAGAACAACCGCGTGCGGGCGCACCATCTGGGCGTTTCGGGCAGGCTGTTCAAGAAGATGCCCTACAAACTGATGCTCACCTACAGCCAGAATTACGGCATCTACACGCGCCCCTATGCGGGAAAAACCGCCTGGAACAAGGAATGGGGCACGGTCGAGGAGACTCCGCTGCAACAAATGAGCGGGGCCTTCCTGGGAGAGGTCCCGCTCAAAAACATTACGTTGACGTATGGCCTTTATGCCGACCGGGGATCGGTTCTGCCCGATGCGTTCGGCTTTTCGCTCGGCCTGCGCTACGAGTTAGGGCGTTGAGTCCTATTTCAGGCCGGTCCGGCTCTTGTCGGGAGCTGCGGGCGTGCCGGGCAGCGGCTGCCAGTTCTTCATTTCACCCTTCAGGACTTCGATGGCCTTGTCGAGCTGGGCGTCCTTGCCCTGGTAATCCTCGAACGGGTTGATGTCGATGTCGATGTCGGGATCCACGCCGTGGCCTTCGATGATCCACTGGCCTTCGGTGGAGTAGGAGGTGAAGAACGGCGTACGCATATCCTGTCCGTCGAGATAGGCCCGCGAGCCGGAGATGCCCACGATGCCGCCCCACGACCGTTTGCCGATGAGCTTGCCCAGGCCGAGCTTGCGGAAGCCGTACGGGAAGAGGTCGCCGTCGGAGGAGGAGTACTTGTCGATGAGGCACACCTTCGGGCCGTAGAATGCCGCGCCCGGGACCGTTTCGTTGCGGCCGCCGTTGCGCGACATGGTCATCCGGTAGACCTCACGCTGCAGGCGCTCGAGGATCATCGGGGAGACGTTTCCGCCGCCGTTCATACGGTCGTCAATAATCAGGGCCTTCTTGTCGAGCTGCGCGTAGAAGAGCTTGGTGAACATATCGAGGCCTTCGGTGCTCATATCGGGGATGTGGATGTAACCGATTTCACCGTTCGAGGCCTTGTCCACCTTCTCGATGTTCTTCTGTACCCATTCGTAATAGGCGAGCTGGCTTTCGCTGGCGACCGGTTTCACATAGACCGTGCGGGCGTTCCGGCCGGCGGCCGTTTCGGCGATTTCCAGCGAGACCGTCTTGCCCACCTTGCCTACGAGGGCCTGGTAGACGTCTTTCAGTTCGGATGCCGGGGTGCCGTTCACCTTGGTGATGAATTCGCCGACCTTGGCGTTCACGCCGGGGCCGTCGAGCGGGGAGACGAGCGACTTGTCCCACGAAGCGCCCTTGTAGATGTGGTCGATGCGGAAGGCGCCGGACTTGTCGCGGCTGAATTTGCCACCCAGCAGGCCGGTGGCCACGCGCGGAACTTCAGGCACTTCGCCGGAGGTGATGTAGGCGTGGCCGACGTTCAGTTCGCCGATCATCTCGCCGATGAGGTAGGTCAGGTCGTGGCGGTGCTTGACATAGGGGAGCATCACGGCGTATTTGTCGTGGATCTTGTTCCAGTCGAGGCCGTGCATGTTCTCCACGTAGAAGTTGTCGCGGGTCACGCGCCAGCTTTCGTCGTAGATCTGTTTCCATTCGGCCTGGTGGTCGATGAGCATATCCATTTCGGTGGTCGGGACCGCTTCGTCGAGACGGCCGCCGCCGAAGCCGGTGACGTAGAGTTTGCCGCCGTCACGGACAAGGCATTTCTTATGATCAGGCGTGAAGGCCATCGGCACGTTCTTCGGGCCGTCGGAAGACTTCAGGGTCTTGAGGTCGAGAACCTTGACCGCCGCCGCTGCGCCGCCGCGCTGGCCGCCGCCCATGCCCGGCATCATACCGCCGAAGCTGCTGTAATAGAGTTTGTCGCCTTCGGCCAGGATCAGGCGGTAGTGGCCTGCCGGCAGCGGCAGGACACTGGCGCGCTGGCCGATGCCTTCGAGGTCGACTTTCGTCGCGGCCTTGTCGGCGGCCGGTTTGCCGGCGGCCGGCTTTTCACCGGGCTTGCCTTCCGGCTTCGCCGGTTTCACGCCGTACTCGTCGCTGCCCAGGGCCGTCGGGTCCGGGGTGTCTTTGGCCAGCGGGAGGACGAAGACATAGTCGTTGATGTTGTACGAGGCGTTCCATTCCACGCGGGAATACTGAGAGCGGAAATCTCGCGAAGAAGTGAAGAACAGGTACTTGCCGTCGGTCGAGAAGACCGGGCTGGAGGCGGAGTACCATTTGTCGGTCACCTGATAGGATTTGCCGTCGGCCACGTTGTAGAGGAAGATGGCGGAAACGTCGTTGTCGAGGTCCATCGTGTAGGCGGCCCAGCTGCCGTCGGCCGAAAGCGTGAAGCCGCGCGGCGAGCCGGCCTGGCCGCCGAGGACGGCCTTGCTCTGGCCGGTGGTGATGTCGACGCTCCAGACTTCGCGTTTCAGGGTCGAGAAGTAGAGCGTATTGCCGTCGGGCGACCACTGCAGGTTGCTCGGATAACCATCCTTGAAATGCGTCACGGCCTTGGCGTTCTCCATATCGTTGGCGGGGGCCACATAGACCTGATATTCGCCGTCTTTGTCGGAGAAGTAGGCGATGTGCTTGCCGTCGGGCGACCAGCGGCCTTCACGCTCGTGGGCGCCGGAGGACTGGGTCACGTTGCGCACCGGACCGTGCTTGGCGGGGAGGGAGAAGAGGTCGCCACGGGCGATGATCAACACGCGTTCGCCGTCGGGCGAAAGGTCGTAGGAGAACATCTTGTCGGCCACGTTCTTGTATTCGGGGCGGCTGTAGACGTTGTCGTTGCCGAGGTAGATGGTCACTTTCTCGCACTTGCCGGCCTTGACGTCGTACTTGTAGATGTAGCCGCCGTTCTCGAAGACCACGTAGTCCTGTGAGTAGGAGGGGAACTTGCAGTCGTATTCCGTGAAGTTGGTGACCTTGCGGACCTTCTCGGTCTTGGTGTCGAAGACGAAGAGGTTCATGGTCCGGTCGCGGTCGGAGAGGAAGTAGATCTCATTGCCGATCCACATCGGGAAGATGTCCTGGGCGTCGCCGTCGGTGATCGGGTCGATCTTGGTGGTGCCCACGCGGTGGATCCAGATGTTGTCGGCCTGGCCGCCGCGGTAGTATTTCCAGGTGCGGAATTCGCGGAACATCCGGTTCATGGCCAGATACTTGCCGTCGGGGGAATAGCTGCAGAAGCCGCCTTCCGTGGTCGGAATCTCCTCGGCGGGGCCGCCGTTCGCATCGACCTTGCAGAGTTGGCCGCGGAGGCCGCTGAACATATGGGTCTTGCTGCGGTAGACGATCTGCTTGCCGTCGGGCGTCCAGCACATCACGATGTTGTTGGGGCCCATGCGTTCGCCCACCAGGTCGCGGCTGACGAGCGCCGACCAGGTGACGCGCCGGGGCTCGCCGCCGGTCACGGGAATCGTGTAGACTTCGGTATTGCCGTCGTACTGGCCGGTGAAGGCCACGGTTTTACCGTCGGGCGAGATGCGGGGGAATACTTCGTATCCGACGTGGGACGTGAGTTTGACGGCGTCGCCGCCCTGGATGCCCACGCGGTAGAGGTCCCCGGCGTAACTGAAGACGATGTTGTCTCCGCCGACGGCAGGGAATCGGAGCAGGCGCGCCTCCTGGCGGTCTGCCGCAAAGGCCAGCAGCGGAAGCAGCGCTGCCAGCACGGTCAGGATTCTCTTCATAATTATAGGATGTTGAGTGATTGTTCCTTGATCTTTTCGAGTTCGTCTTTCATCTTGACCACCCATTTCTGCATTTCGGCGTGGTTGGCCTTGGAGCCGAGGGTGTTGATCTCGCGGCCCATTTCCTGGGCGATGAAGCCGAGTTTGCGGCCCGGCAGCGGATCTTCTTCCACGGTTTCGCGGAAGTAGCGGCAGTGCTGGCGGAGGCGCACTTTTTCTTCGTTGATGTCGAGTTTTTCGATCCAGAAGATCATTTCCTGCTCCAGGCGGCCGGCGTCGGGCTGCACGGCGAGCTCGCGGAGCCGGGCGTCGAGCCGGGCGCGGATGTCGGTGATGCGTTCGCGCTCGTAGCGTTCCACTTCGGGGATGTAGGATTCGATCTTGTCGACCTGGGCCAGGACGTCGCGCTCCAGGCTCGCGCCTTCGCGCTTGCGGAAGGCGTCGAGGTTGGCCACGGCTTCGCGGATGGCCGCTTCCAGGGTGGACCAGGCGTCTTCGGTCAGCTCGGTGGGAGCGGTTTCGAGCACGTCGGGCAGGCGCATGATCGAGGCGAGCATCGCGTCGGGCTCGACGCAGGCGAGGGTCGTGCCTTCGACGGCTTTCTCGAGCTGATTGTAATAGGCGAGCAGGGTGGGGCGGCTGATCGTGCGTACAGCCGCGCCCTCGCCGCGTTCGACCGTGATGAACAGGTCGATGTTGCCGCGGCTGAGCTTTTCGGCGATGTATTTGCGGAGTTCGGGTTCCCGGTCGCGGGGAATGAGTTGGGTCTTGAACGTGATGTCAGCGGTCTTGCCGTTGACGGAGCGGATTTCTACCAGGTATTTGTCGGCGCCGATCAGGCACTGGGCCTTGCCGTAGCCGGTCATGGATTTCAGCATATTTCACAACGGTTTTAAGCAATAAAGATAGTGAATTTTTAATATATTTGTGACTTGAAACAGCTCGCATATGGAAGAAGAGAAGAAAAACAATTTCCTGGAAGAAATCATCGAGGCCGACCTGGCCGCCGGCAAATTCGACAGCATCATCACCCGTTTTCCGCCGGAGCCCAACGGATACCTGCACCTGGGCCACGCCAAGAGCCTGTGCATCAACTTCGGCCTTGCCCTGAAGTACGGCGGCAAGACCAACCTCCGCTACGACGACACCAACCCCACCAAAGAAGACGTGGAATATGTCGACGCCATCAAGGAAGACATCAAGTGGCTCGGCTTCCAGTGGGCTGAGGAGCGTTATGCCTCCGACTATTTCGACCAGCTCTACGAATGGGCCGAACAGCTCATCCAGCGCGGCCTTGCCTACGTCGACGACCAGACCCTCGAAGAGATGCGCGCCTCCCGCGGCACCGTCGAGACGCCGGGCACGGATTCGCCCTGGCGCAACCGCTCCGTCGAGGAGAACCTCCGCCTCTTCCGCGAGATGAAAGCCGGCAAATACCCCGACGGCGCCAAGGTGCTCCGGGCCAAGATCGACATGGCGCATCCCAATATGATGTTCCGCGACCCGATCCTCTACCGCATCAAGCATGCGCATCATCACCGCACCGGCGACAAATGGTGCATCTACCCGATGTACGACTACACCCACGGCCAGTGCGACTCCATCGAACATATCACCCATTCCATCTGCACGCTGGAATTCGACATCCATCGCCCGCTCTACGACTGGTTCATCGAAACGCTCGGCATCTACCCGTCCCATCAGTATGAATTCGCCCGGCTCAACCTCACCTATACCCTGATGAGCAAGCGCAAACTGTTGGAACTGGTGGAGAAAGGCTACGTCTCGGGCTGGGACGATCCCCGGATGCCGACCCTCTGCGGCGTCCGCCGCCGCGGCTACACCCCCGAGGCCCTGAAGATGTTCTGCGAAAAGATCGGCGTCTCGAAGCGCGACCAGCTGATGGACATCGGCCTGCTCGAATGGTGCGTCCGCCAGGACCTCAATGAGCGCAGCAACCGCTATATGGTGGTCTCCGACGATCCCATCAAGGTGACGATCACCAACTGGGAGCCCGGCAAGGTCGAGTGGTTCGAAGCCCCGCTCAACCCCGCCGCCCCCGACGGCCCCAAGCGCCGCGTCCCCTTCACCGGCGAGCTCCTCATCGACCGCGCCGACTTTATGGAAGACGCCCCCAAGAAATACTTCCGTCTCCGCCCCGGCGGGGAAGTGCGCCTGAAATACACCTTCATCATCAAGTGCGAAGAAGTCGTCAAGGACGCCTCCGGCAAAGTGGTGGAACTCCGCTGCACCTACGATCCCCTCACGCACCCGGCCTCCGGCCAGTGGCGCTCCGTCAAAGGCACCATCCACTGGGTGAGCACCGCCTTCGCCAAAGAGATCGAATGCCGTCTCTACGACCGTCTCTTCACCCTCGAAGACATGTCCCAGGTCCCGGAAGACAAAGACTACAAGGACTTCCTCAATCCCGAAAGCCTCGTCGTCCGCCCCGGCTGGGCCGAACCCGCCCTCCTCGACGACCCCGCCGACCTCGCCGTCCAGTTCGAACGCGTCGGCTACTTCCGCAAAGACCCCGACTCCACCCCCGACCACCTGGTCATGAACAAAACCGTCCAGCTGAAGGATTCCTTCAAGCTGTAGCGGGGTGGCTTGGCAGCTATCCTTCTGATTTTAAACGACTTGCGATAAATCGTGTGCGTATTTTTACGCACACGATTTCCTGTAAAAACCAGATAGTCAATCTCTTAGGCGCCACGCCAAACCCCTGCCCCTCGGCCTGCCCCCTTGGCCTAGCCCCTCGGCCCGGCCCCTCGGCCCTGCTCCCTTGGCCTAGCCCCTCGGCCCGGCTCCTCAGCCTGGCCCCTCGGCCTAGCCCCTCGGCCGCTTCGCTTGCTCTGGTTCTCGTCTCGCTCCCCCAAAAAAGGTCGCTCGCCCAAAACCACCCGCAGCTCCGCTCAGCCTCCTTCGGTTGTTTACTGATCGGTGAGCAAATCGGCACTCTCTGCTCACCGGCCCATCGTTTTACGGCCCTCGGTGTGCGAAGCAGGGCTTTCTGCTCACGGAGCCCCTCTTTCTTACCCCTCGGTGAGCAAATCGGCACTCTCTGCTCACCGGCCCATCGTTTTACGGCCCTCGGTGTGCGAAACAGGGCTTTCTGCTCACGGACTCCTCCTTATTCGGCCGCCGGTGTGCGAAACAGGGCTTTTTGCTCACCGAGGTTAGGCTTGGGGCGGGAAGAGTTGTTGGATGATTTCTTTGGGAAGGGCCAGGACGCGGCGGATTTGGTTGGGGGTGGCGTGATAGTCTGCGTGGAGGGTTCGGGCAATGGCGATTTTGGCATTGGCCGGGAGGAGGGAAGGCTGTTTGACTTTGAAGTCGCGCCAGGCCAGCATTTTGGCGACGGGGTAGATCTCTTCGTCGGTCAGGAGGATGGCGTCGCCGAGCCTTTTCGCTTCTTCGCTGTAGGCTTCATAGTTGCGGGTAAGCTGATAGAAATACTGGTGGGCATCCCGGAACATCAATTCTCCGTCACTGTAGAGGGCATAGCTTTCGGGGAGGATCATGCCCCTTCCATACCGATAGCCTGGGGGCATCTCGATGGCGCGGCGGCGGCAGAGGTGGCGTTTGGTCCGGAAAGGAATTGCATCATACGGGACTCCCGGGTCATTGTGGAGAGAGTGGTTGAAATAGACGGATCCGCTGCCCCAGGGATAGGAAAAGGGGGTGTGTGCCGGATTGACGAGGTAGCCGTTCCGGTTGATATAGGCAATTTCGTTGCGCATCATGTCGAGCGTCGTGATTTCGATCGGATCGTCGCATCGGAATTGGCTGAGGTTCAGGAATTTTCCTTGTTGGCTGCTATAATTTTCCAGGCGGTAGGTGAAGCGTTCCAAATATTCTAAGCACTGGGGTTTGGTTCCGCCGCCCAGGGTATGGATATGATTGCCCATGATCTGGTCGGTGAAGATGACCAGTCCGCTTTCGGCGGCGCTGATTGCATTGTTCGAGACGGCGAACTGGAAGTCTTCATCTTCGACGAAGAGGGTTTCCGTCAGGTTTCCCGGGGTGCTGATGTGCCAGAGCTGGCCGTAGCGCCTGCAGACATCGTAATAATGCCTTTCGCATTGTCGTTCCCGTTCGCCAAAGGACCGTTCGTTCATCCTGAATCTCTCGCCGCTGGTGGCGATCCTCAAGGCAAAGATAAGATGCATCTGCCGGAATCTTCCGACAAAAAAGCAATTTTTTAAGCAGCGGGGGAAGAAAAACTATCGGGCGTTGTATTGCTGGTCACGCAGCCAAGGCTCGAAGCCGGCGGAGATAATGGCGGCGCGCAGGTTGCGAGCCCCGGCCGGGTCGGCGAGCGAACTGTGCGTTTCGGTCGGGTCGGCAAGCTCCCCCGGTGTTCCGGCCGGATCGGCGAGGGTGTGCCGGGCGCCGGCGGAGGAGACGACGTTTTCTTCGATCATGATGGAGCCCATGTCGTCGGCGCCGGCGGAGAGGGCGCGGAGGCCGGTCGGGAGGCCGACGGTGAGCCAGGAGGCCTGGATGTGGTCGACGTTGTCGAGGACGAGGCGGGCGATGGCGACGGTGCGGAGGAATTCTTCGTCGGGCGCCCAGCGGCTGGGCTCGCCGGGGAGGGAGATGCCTTCCGGCAGGCTGCCTGCCGCGGCCATCCGCGCCAGCGTCGTGCCGGTGAGTTGCATCGGCCAGCAGATGAAGGCGCGGAAGCCGGGCGCGCCGGCAGGACGTTCGTCCTGCAGCGCCCGCAGCGCCAGCAGGTGGTCGATGCGTTCCGCCAGCGTCTCGACGTGGCCATAGACCATCGTCGCCGTGGTGCTCATCCCCAGGGCGTGCGCCTCACGCATCACGTCAAGCCACTGTTGGGCAGAGGGCTTCGCCGGCGACAGGAAGCGGCGGACCCGGTCGACGAGAATCTCGGCGCCGGCGCCGGGGAGCGTGTCGAGGCCCGCGTCGCGAAGGCGGATGAGCACCTCCCGGTACGACATCTTCGAAAGTCGCGCGATATGCGCGATTTCCGGCGGGCCGAGCGCGTTGAGCTTCAGCGAAGGATCGACTTCCTTGAGCCTTCGGAAAAGCGTCTCATAGAAATCGATGCCGTAGCGCGGGTGCAGGCCGCCCTGCAGCAGCAACTGGTCGCCGCCCAGCGCGCGCAGCTCGGCAATTTTCGGAAGATAATCCTCGAACGTCAGCGTATACGCCTTCTCCGGCTCATCCGGCCGGCAGTGGAAATTGCAGAACTTGCATCCCGACAGGCAGACATTGGTATAATTGACGTTCCGGTCGATCTGGTAACTGACCCGCCGCCCCGGCACATGCGCGAACCGCGCCTCCTGCGCCCGCTCGCAGAGTTCCCCGAGCGGCGCATCGCGATAGAGCGACAAAGCTTCGTCTTTTTCCAGCCGTTTCATCATTCGAATTGCGAATATCGGCATAAAAAACAGGATTCACAAGTCCGCCGAAAAGATGACGGAAAAATCATTATATTTGTATGATTATTCAACGAATTCTGGGAAAATATGAAAGAGAAAGTCATCTGCGGATTGCAGCAAGTCGGGATCGGCGTGAAGAATGCCGATGAGTCGTGGAAGTGGTATCGGGAACATTTCGGGATCGACATTCCGGTCGTCGTCGACGAGGGGGTGGCGGAACGGATGCTGCCTTATACGGGCGGGAAGCCGCAGCCGCGCTATGCCATCCTGGCCATCAGCCTCCAGGGCGGCGGCGGCCTCGAGATCTGGGAGCCGCGGGGGCGTGACCTCAATTATCCCAAACAGCAGCCGATGCTGGGCGACCTGGGCATTTTCATTGCCAAGATCAAATGCCACGACGTGCCGGCCACCTATGAACGTTTCGTCCGTGCGGGGCTCCGCCTCCTCTCGGCGCCGAAGAAATCCTTCGCCGGCCTGGCCCATTTCTATATGGCCGACCCGTGGGACAATATCCTGGAAATCGAGGAAGATGACTATGTCTTCCAGCCCTCGAAGAACTTCGCCACCGGCGGTGCCGGCGGCGCCGTGCTGGGCGTCAGCGATATGGACCGTTCCATCGCCTTCTACGGCCAGGTGCTGGGCTACGACAAGGTCCGCGTCGACGAGACCGGCGTGTTCGCCGATATGGAAGGCGTTCCGGGCGGCGACCGGAAGGTTCGCCGCGTAATGCTGGAGCGCACCAAATCGTTCGACGGCCCGCTTTCCCCGCTGATGGGCACTTCCCACCTCGAACTGGTCCAGGCCCTCGACGCCCCCGTGGTAAAACTCTATGAGAACCGCTATTGGGGCGACCCCGGCTATATCCAGATCTGCTTCGACGTGCGCAATATGGACGCCGTGGAAGCCGACTGCAAGGCGGCCGGCCACCCCTTCGTCTGCGACAGCGGCGCCGACTTCGGCATGGGCGATGCCGGCGGCCACTTCACCTATATCGAAGATCCCGACGGAACCCTCATCGAGTTCGTGGAGACCTTCCGGATTCCGGTAGCCAAGAAATACGGGATTTACATCAATTTCACCAAGCGCGACGACCACAAGTCGATGCCGCGCTGGATGCTCAAGGCCTTACGCTTCCTGCGTGTATCCTGAGTCCGTGAGCAGATCGGGCCCCTGGGACGCTGCGACCGCCAACCGGTCGCAGCGTTCGTTTTCCGGGTGCCCGTTGTGCCCCCGGATCCAGACGAAGCGGACGTGATGCCGACGATAGACCGCGAGGAAGCGCGTCCACAGGTCGGCGTTGGCTTTTTTGGCGAAGTTTTTCCGTTCCCAGCTGAACACCCAGCCTTTTTCCACCGCGTCGACTACATACGAGGAGTCGCTCCAGATGGTCACGTCGGCCTGTTCCCAGCGGATGGCTTCCAGCCCGGTGATGACGGCCAGCAGTTCCATCCGGTTGTTGGTGGTGACGGCATAGCCGCCCGACAACTCCTTCTCGTAGCTGCCGCAGCGCAGGATGGTGGCGTAGCCACCGGGGCCGGGGTTGCCGCTGCAGGCCCCGTCGGTGTACATCTGGATGGGTGCGTGGGTCACTATTCAGGCAGGATGGTCTTCTCGTAGCGCGGGCCTTCGAAGCGGCGCACTTCGAGCGGATTGGCGTGCATCTCGTCGAATTTGCGGCGGTTGTTGCTCAGGTCGATGGCGGCGAAGATGGCGCGCTGCATCGGCCCGGAGTTGGCCTTGTCCTTGCCGGCGATGTCGTAGCCGGTGCCGTGGTCGGGCGACGTGCGGACGATGGGCAGACCGGCGGTGAAGTTCACACCGCTGTCGAACGCCAGGGCCTTGAACGGGATGAGCCCCTGGTCGTGGTACATCGCCAGGACGGCGTCGAACTGCCCCTGCATATGGATGCTGAAGAAGCCGTCGGGGGAGTAAGGCCCGAAGGCCAGGATTTTCTCCTTGTTGGCCTGGCGGATGGCCGGGATGATGGTGTCGATCTCTTCGGTGCCGAGCGAACCGCCGTCGCCGGCGTGGGGGTTGAGGCCCATCACGGCGATTTTGGGCTTGATGATGCCGAAGTCGCGCCGGAGCGAGTCGTTCATCAGGCGGAGTTTGCTGAGGATCGTCTCGACGGTGACGGCGGCACTGACCTTGGCGAGCGGGAGGTGGTTGGTGAGCACGCCGACCCGCAGGTTCTCGGAGCAGAGGAACATCAGGCCGTCTTCCTGGCCGAATTCGTGGATGAGGTATTCGGTGTGGCCGGGGAACCCGAAGCCGAGTTCCGCCACGGTGTGTTTGTTGAAGGGGGCGGTGACGATGGCGTCGATGGCGCCGCGCTTGGCGTCGGCGACGGCGGCCTTGAGGGCCAGGATGGCGGCTTTGGCGCCGTCGGCCGTCGGCTGGCCGATTTCCATGGCCATGCTCTCCGGCACGGCGTTGATGATATTGATGCGGCGCGAGCGGGCGTCCTCGGCGGCGTTGATCACGTTGGTGGCGATCTGTTCGACTTCCGGCAGGAACTTGCGGTAGATGCCGAAGAAGCGCGACGAGCCGTAGAGCACGATCACGCAGTTCTCGAGGATCCGCGCGTCGGCCAGCGCTTTGATAATGACTTCATATCCAATGCCGTTGGTATCGCCTTGGGTGATGCCTACAACAATCTTGTCTTTCATGGTGCGTTCAATTTTTCCGCAAGATACAAAAATTTCATATATTTGTGTATGCCGCATATCCTCGACAGTGACATCAAGTATCTGCCCGGCGTGGGGCCGAGGCGGGCCGAGCTGCTGAACAAGGAGCTCGGCATCAGCACATTCCGGGATCTGCTCTACACCTTCCCCTTCCGCTACATTGACCGCTCCCGCTTCTACAGCGTCCGGGAGATCGATTCCTCGTCGGCCTGGATCCAGCTCCGCGGCCACGTCACCCGCGTCGAGAAGGTGGGCAAGGGGAGTGCGCTGCGTCTGGTCGCCAAGTTCACCGACGGGACCGGCACCATCGACCTGGTGTTCTTCAAAGGGCTCAAGTGGATGGAAGACAAGCTGAAGGTCGGCGCCGAATACATCGTCTTCGGCAAGCCCTCGGTCTTCGGCCAAAGCTGGAACCTGGTCCATCCCGAGGTCGATCCGGCCACCGAGGAGAAACTCTCCCAGACCGGCGTGATGATGGGCGTGTATTCCAGCACCGAGAAGCTGCGCAGCGCGGGCATCACCAACAAGTTCTTCGAGAAGATGATCGCCACGCTGCTCGAGAAGGTGTCGGGCACGCTCGAAGAGACGCTGCCCGCCTACATCCGCGAGCAGAAGCGGCTCTGCCCGCTGGAATTTGCATTGCACAGCATCCATTTCCCCGCTTCGGTGCAGGACCTCACGCGAGCGCAGCGCCGGCTCAAGTTCGAGGAGCTTTTCTACCTGCAGCTGTCGCTGCTCCGGCAGAAAAGCATCCGGATGCGCGGAGAGAGCGGCGTCGTGTTCCGCCGCATCGGCGACTATTTCAACAAGACGTACGAAAGTCTCCCGTTCCCGCTCACCGGGGCGCAGAAGCGCGTGCTCAAGGAGATCCGCGCCGACGTGGCCTCCGGCAAGCAGATGAACCGGCTCCTCCAGGGCGACGTGGGCAGCGGCAAGACGCTGGTGGCCGTGCTGGCCGCGATGATGGCCCTCGACAACGGTTATCAGGCCTGCGTGATGGCTCCCACCGAAGTGCTGGCCAACCAGCACTACCACAGCATCCAGAAGTTCCTGGCCCCCTCCGGGGCCCGGATTGCCCTGCTGACCGGCAACACGAAGCAGAAAGACCGCGACGAGATCCACCGCGGCCTGCTCGACGGATCGCTCCAGATTATCGTCGGCACGCACGCCCTGATCGAAGACACGGTGCAGTTCAAGTGCCTGGCCCTGGCGGTCATCGATGAGCAGCACCGCTTCGGGGTGGAGCAGCGTTCGCGCCTCTGGTCGAAGTCGGCCGTGGCGCCGCACGTGCTGGTGATGACGGCCACGCCGATCCCCCGCACGCTGGCGATGACGCTCTACGGCGACCTCGACGTGTCGGTGCTCGACGAGCTCCCGCCCGGCCGCAAGCCCGTGGAGACCGTCCACTGGACGGAGAACCGCCGCGGCGACCTCTACAACTTCATGCGGCAGCAGATCGCCCTCGGCCGGCAGATCTTCGTGGTGTACCCGCTCATCAAGGAGTCTGAAAAAATGGACTACAAAAACCTCGAAGAGGGGTATATGCATATTACCGAGGCCTTCCCGGCCCCGCAATACGTCACCGCCGTCGTCCACGGCAAGCAGAAGGCCGAGAACAAGGCCTTCGACATGGACCTGTTCGCCCGCGGCAAGGCGAACATCCTGGTGGCCACCTCGGTGATCGAGGTGGGCGTCGACGTGCCCAACGCCTCCGTGATGGTGATCGAGAGCGCCGAGCGGTTCGGCCTGTCGCAGCTGCACCAGCTGCGCGGCCGCGTCGGTCGCGGCGCCGAGAAGTCGTACTGCATCCTGATGACGGGCTACAAGCTGAGCACCGAGTCGCGGCAGCGCATCGAACTGATGTGCGCCACGAGCGACGGGTTCGAGCTGGCCGAAGCCGACCTGCGGATGCGCGGCCCCGGCGATTTCGAGGGGACGCGCCAGAGCGGTCTGGCCTTCGACCTGCACATCGCCGACCTGGCGAAAGACTCGCCGGCGCTGGTCGAGGCCCGGGAACTCGGCGAGCAGATCCTCGCCGACGACCCGCTCCTCGAGAAGCCGCAGAACCGGCTGCTGGACCTGCAGCTCCACGCGCTCCGGCTCGACACGGCGTTCAAGGACTATTCCAACATTTCCTGACAATACAAACACAAAAAAATAACGCAACAATATGGTAAAAGTAGATTTAACGGGATGTGATTCCTTCGTCGGCAAGGAACAGTTCCAGGCATACGTAGAAAAAGCGCTTGCCGCACAGGTCGTTCTTGAGGAAGAAAGCGGTGCAGGCAATGATTTCCTGGGTTGGCAGCATCTGCCTTCCTCCATCGGCAAAGACGAAATCGCCGACTGTCTCGGCGTGGTGGACCGCTGGCTGGCAAAAGACATCGACCTGGTGGTGGTCATCGGCATCGGCGGTTCGTATCTCGGCGCCAAGGCCGCCATCGAAGCCCTCAGCCACACCTTCGCCAATCAGCTGGGCACGCACGGCCTGAAGGTCGTGTTCGCCGGCGAAAACCTCTCCGAAGACTATACGGCCGAACTGCTCGACCTGGTCAAGGTCCGCAACGCCGCCTGCGTGGTGATCTCCAAGAGCGGCACTACCACCGAACCCGCCGTGGCCTTCCGGCTGGTCAAGAATCATCTGGAAGAGGCCTATGGCAAGGCCGAAGCCCGCGAGCGCATCGTGGCCATCACCGACAAGGCCCGCGGCGCCCTCAAGTCGCTTTCCAACCAGGAAGGGTACAAGACTTTCGTCATCGAAGACAACATCGGCGGCCGCTTTTCCGTGCTGACGCCCGTCGGCCTGGTGCCCATCGCGCTGGCCGGTTTCGATGTCGCCGCGATGGTCAAGGGTGCGAAAGATGCCGAGAAGGCGCTCGGCGCCCGCAAGGCCGACAACCCGGCGGTGCAGTATGCCGCGATGCGCAATCTCCTCTACGACGGCGGCCGCAAGATCGAGCTCTTCGCCAGTTTCAATCCGAAGCTGCAGTATCTGGGCGAATGGCTCAAGCAGCTCTTCGGCGAGAGCGAAGGCAAGGACGGCAAGGGCATTTTCCCCGCCTCGGTGATCTTCACCACCGATCTGCACTCGATGGGCCAGTACATCCAGGACGGCGAGCGGATGCTCTTCGAGACGGTGATCACCGTGGAGAATGCCGGCCGCGAGGTGACGATCCCGTCGGATCCGCAGGATCTCGACGGGCTGAACTATCTGGCCGGCAAGCACGTGGAGCACTGCAACCGCATGGCCCAGCTCGGCACGAAGATGGCCCACATCGACGGCGGCGTCCCGAATCTCGACATCCGGGTCGACAAACTCGACGAGTATCATCTCGGCCAGCTGTTCTACTTCTTCGAGAAGGTCTGCGGCATCAGCGCCTACGTCCTCGGCGTCAACCCCTTCAACCAGCCCGGCGTCGAAGCCTACAAGAAGAATATGTTCAAACTTCTTGAAAAGCCTGGCTATTGATTCCGGCCTGATAGATTAGTTGTTTGATTCACTTTCGGGGTATTTGTCTCGGGAAACTGTGCCACCCTCGGCAACATGAGAGGGAGGGGCCCAAGCTCCGCTTGGGAGGGGTCGCGCCTTGGCGCGACGTTTCAAGAGACAAATACCCCGAAAAGAATCAAACCCCATCGGAATATTTAAAAATACACTGAAAGAAAATTGGGGAACGAGAGTATAAGAAAGAAAACAATCGTTGATCGTATGGTTTTTCTTCAAGCAGTTGCCGATCGTTTTGTGCACCGCGGGCCGTTGGACCGGGTGTGTTTCGTGTTCCCCAACCGAAGGTCGGGGACGTTCTTCAAACGCTGGCTCGGCATCCAGGCCGAACGGCCGGTTTTTGTGCCGAATGTCCTGACCATCGACGAACTCTTCTCCCGGATCGCCGGGATGGAGGAGACGCCGGAGAAAGTCCGGCTGCTCGACATCCTCTATCGCGAATACCTGCCCCTGATGCCGCCGCCGGAAGGCAAGGAGCCGGAGTCCTTCGATGAATTCCTCTACTGGGGCGACATCCTCCTGCGCGACTTCGACGACCTCGACAAATACCGCATCGACGTGCGCCGCCTCCTGGTCAACCTCCGCGACCTCAAGGCGCTCAGCGTCGACTACGACTTCCTGACCGACGACCAGAAAGCGGCTATCGCCGCTTTCTGCAACAGCTTCTTCACCGGGGAGATGCCCGGTCAGGCCGGGCATGACGAAGGTCAGGCCGGCAGCCTGAGCCGGCGGAAGTTTGCCGAGATCTGGGATATCCTCTATCCGCTGTACGAGCGGTTCCGGGCGAGCCTGTCGGCGGAAGGGCTGGCCTATGCTGGGATGATCTATCGCGGCGTGGCCGATTCGCTGCCGACGGCGGGGAAGATCCTCCCGCAATTCGACGAATTCGTTTTCGTGGGCCTCAATGCCCTCAATGCCTGCGAAAAAGCACTGCTCGACCATCTTCGCAAAGAGGGCCGGGCCGACTTCTACTGGGATTTCTCCGGACCGATGGTCACCGACCCCGACAATCCGGCCGGCCGCTTCCTGCGCGAGAATGTCAAACGCTATCCCGCAAAAGAACCCTTCGAATGTCCGGCCCTGGATCCGCAGACGCAGCACTTCGAAGTGATCCGCGTCCCCTCGGCCGTGGGCCAGACCCGCAAGGCGATGCAGATTCTCGAGGAGTTGAATCAGGCGGGAGCCCTGGCGCACCCCGAAGAGACCGCCGTCATTCTGCCCGATGAGAACCTGCTCTTCCCGATGCTCGGCGCCGTGCCGGCTGCGATCGGGAAGGTCAACGTGACGATGGGCTACTCGCTGTCGGCCAGCAGCGGCGCGATGCTGTTTGAACTGCTGGAACGACTGCAGGCCAATGCGCGGCAGCGCAAGGACGGCTGGGGTTTCTACCACCGCGACGTGGTGGACCTGATGGAGCACCCTTATTTTGCTTCGTCGGCCGATGCGGCGCAGGTGGCCGCGCTCAAGACGCTGATCCGGACCGAAAACCGCATCTTTATGCCGGCAGTCGAACTGGCGGCCTGCGGCGGCCTGTTCGCTCTCGTGTTCCGCTATGTCGAACGCACTGGCGACCTGCCGGCCTATCTCTGCCGGATCCTCGAAGCGATGCAGGAGCATCAGACGCCGCTTGAGCGGGAGTTCCTGTACTATTTCCACAAGGCCGTGTCCGATCTCGAAGCGGTGGGCCTCGATTTCGACGGGCTGGAGCCCCGTACCTGGTTCCGGCTGCTGGCGCAGGCCGTCGCGCTGATCAAGATCCCCTTCGAGGGCGAGCCGCTCAGCGGCCTGCAGGTGATGGGCCCGCTCGAGACCCGCGCCCTCGACTTCCGCAACGTCATTATGCTCTCGGTCGGCGAGGGAATCTTCCCGTCCCGCACCGTCAGCGCCTCGTTCATCCCGTACAACCTGCGCGTGGGCTTCGGCCTGCCGACCTACGAGCTGCAGGATTCCATCTGGGCCTACTACTTCTACCGGAGTTTCTGCCGGGCGGAGCGCATCTATCTGCTCTACGACTCCCGGACCGAAGGCCTGCAGAGCGGGGAGGAGAGCCGCTACATCAAGCAGCTCAAGTATCTGTACGAGGTGCCGCTGGTCGAGAAGGTGGCGACCTATGCGCTCTCGGCTTCCGGCATCGAGGCGCAGCTTCCCTGCGTCGAGAAAACGCCCGCCGTGCGGGAGGAACTGGCACAACGCTATTTCACGGATCGCCACGCCTTCTCGGCCTCGGCGCTCAATACCTATCTCGACTGCCCGCTTCGGTTCTATTACGCCAACGTGAAGGGCATCGAGGAGCCCGACGAAGTGGTGGAAAGCCTCGATGCGGGCCTGTTCGGCACCATCTACCACAAGGTGATGGAGGACCTCTACAAGCCCTTCATCGGCGGGGAACTCATTCCCGATACGCTCCGCAAATTGCGCCGCGACAAGCGTCGCCTCGAGGAACTGCTCGACGCGGCATTCGCCGAGCAGCACATTACCGACATCGCCGGGCAGAACCTCATCCTGCGCGACCTCATCCTGCACTTCGTGCAGCGGACCCTCGAGGTTGACGCGGAACTCGGCGCCTCCGCGCCGCTGATCCTGAAAGGGACGGAAGCGAAGAAACTTGGCCAGCTGGCGCTGTCGGATGGCCGGAAAGTGAATCTGATCGGCTTCATCGACCGCCTGGATTCCCCCGAACCGGGTGTCGTGCGCGTGGTCGACTACAAGAGCGGCCAGGTCAAGTACAAAGACGCCTGCGACGATGTGGCCAAGCTCTTCGACGGATCCCTGGCCGTCAAGCGCCCGTCCGTGGCCTTCCAGCTCTATTTCTACGCCCTGCTGATGATGCAGGGCCACACAGGCGCCCCGGTGCGCTACGATCCCTGCGTCTATTCGCTGCGGACGCTCTTCTCCGACCTGCCGAAGTCCTATCAGCTGGAAGAGGAAGCCCTGGAAGATTACGGGCGCCGGCTTTCCGCCCTGATCGAAGAAATTCTCCTGTCCGAAAAGCCTTTTGTGGCCGCGGAAAGCGCGGATGTGTGTAAATACTGTAATTTCAAGCGCCTATGCAACCGCCGGTAGCCATTGTCAAAGCCTCTGCGGGCAGCGGAAAGACGTACCGCCTGACCCACGACTATCTCGACCTGCTGCTGGCGGGCGATCCCCAGCGCTATAAGCACATCCTGGCCGTCACCTTCACCAACAAGGCGACCGAGGAGATGAAATCGCGCGTCATCGCCGCCCTGCACGAGCTCTCGCGCAGCGACGATGCGCGGGCGCCGAAGGCGGCCGACGCCCTGCGGCGGATGCTGCACGACTACGGCTGCTTTTCGGTGAGCACCATTGACAAGTTCTTCCAGACGGTGATGCGGGCCTTCGCCCGCGAGATCGGGCAGTACGCCTCCTATCGCGTGGAGCTCGACGACGACGCCGTGCTCACGCAAGTCGTCGACCGGATGCTCGATTCGATTTCCGATCCGGAGAACGCCCTGCTGCTGCGCTGGCTCAAAGACTATTCCTTCGACCTGGTGGAGCAGGGGAAGAGCTGGAGCATGGCCGCTCCGCTCAAGGAGATGGCGGGCCATTTCCTCGATGAATCGTTCCTGCTCAAGATGCGGCGCGTCTCGCACATCCTGGCCGACAAGGAACGCATCGGGGCTTTCCGGAAGAAACTTGGTGCGATGATCGAGGCGTATGAACAGGAATGCCGCCGCATTGCGGCCGAAGCCCTTGCATTGATTGGGCGGCACGGGATGACGCCGGACGATTTCAAGGGAAAGAGCCGGGGCCCGATGCGCGTGTTCGGCAAATGGGCGGCCGGCAATTTCGAAGCCCCCAATGCAGAAACGCTCCGGAAGGCGTTCGACGGTTTTCCCGAGCGCGACGCCCTTTCCGCGCTGGTCGAGGCGGCCATCAACCACTATGAAGTCGGGCACGTGGACTGGAGCAGCGCGCGCGTCATTCGCGACAACCTCCATCTGCTGGGCATCTACGCCGATGTCCATCGGCATCTGCAGGAATACCTGCAGGAGAACAACGTGGTGCTCCTCAGGCAGTCTACCGACCTGTTGAGCCGCATCATTGCCGACGACGACACGCCTTTCGTGTACGAGAAGATCGGCAACCGCTATGACCACATCCTGCTCGACGAGGCGCAGGACACGTCGATTCTGCAGTGGAACAATTTCCGCCCGCTGTTTGCCAACAGCGTGGCCCAGGGCAACCCCAATCTGGTGGTGGGCGACATCAAGCAGTCGATCTACCGCTGGCGCGGTTCCGACTGGCGCCTGATGAGCGAGTATCTCTACCGCGACCTTGGCCGCTCCGCCATCCACGACGAGACGCTGGCCGAAAACTGGCGCAGTGGCGCGGCCGTGGTGGAATTCAACAACACCGTTTTCTCCCGCATCGGCCCCGTGCTCGAAGGCGAGCCCGACGAGGCGGAAGTCGGCCGCGAAGTCGGCCGCATCTACGGCGACTGCAAGCAGGAGATTCCGCCGGCCCACGCCGGCGATCCGGAAGGCTATGTGCGGCTTTCCTTCCTGTCCGGGAATTCCGGCGATGGGGAAGAGGAAGCCGGCTGGAAAGAGGCGGCGCTCGCCCGTATGGTCGTCGACATCGCCGACCTTCGGGCGGAAGGCTACGACTACAAGGACATCACCATTCTGGTTCGCAAGAATACCCAGGGCGCCGAAGTGGCCGCCTATCTGATGGCCCACGACATCAACGTCCTGACGGAAGACTCGCTGCAGATTGGCTCCTCGCCCTGCATCGGCCGCCTGATGGCCCTGCTGGCCTGCCAGGTCGACCCGGAAGATCCGGTGAATCAGTTGATGGCTTCGCAACTCGGCGTCGAAGTTTCCGTGTCCGAGAGCGGCTCGCTCTACGAGACCTGCGAGCGGCTGCTCGGCGATCCCGCCATCGCGCCCGCGGAGGCCGACCTTCCCTTCGTCCACGCTTTCCTCGACGCCGTCCTGGCCTGGCAGGAGAAATACGGCTCCTCCCTGCGCGGTTTCGTGAAATGGTGGGACGAAACGGGCTTCAAGAAAGCCATCTGCGCCCCCGACGGCCAAAACGCCGTGCGCGTGATGACCATCCACAAGGCCAAAGGCCTGAGCCTCGACGCCGTCATCATCCCCTTCGTCGACGATCCGTTCACGCCGCCCACGCTGCTGCAGCCCACGCTCTGGTGCGAAACATCCGGCCCGTTCGCCGAACTTGGCCTGATTCCCCTCAAGGCCTCCAAGTCGCTGCTCGACACCTGCTTTGCCCCCGACTATATCCGGGAACGTATCTATGAATACGTCGACGTGGTCAACACCTGGTACGTCGCTTTCACGCGCGCCCGCACCCGCCTGCTGCTCTACGCTCCGCAGCCCGAGGGCAAGAATTACAAGCTGAAGAGCATCGCCGACGCCCTGTATCGCATTTATGCCGACTCGCTCGACGAAGATCATACCTATGAATCCGGCATCCGCGAACACTTCGTCCGGAAGAAAGAAACTACTTCGCTGGTCGATGATCCCCAGCCCGCCTTCTCCCGCGTGGCCATGACGACCGACCGCCTGAAACTGTCGCTCCACGGCGCCGATTATTTCGCCGCCGAGGCCAGCGCCCGCCAGCAGGGCATCGTCCACCACCGCGAAATGGCCCGCGTGGAGGAAGACGCCGACCTCGAAAAGCAAAGCGGCGGCCGCCACTGGTTCGACAGAACCTACCGCGTCCTGAACGAAGCCTCCATCGTCGACCGCTTCGGCGAAATACGCCGCCCCGACCGCGTCCTCATCGCCCCCGACGCCTCCCGCGTCCTCGTCATCGACTACAAATTCGGCCAACCCCACGCCTCCCACCGCCGCCAGGTCGCCCAATACGTCTCCCTCCTCCGCCAAATGGGCTACCCCTCCGTCGAAGGCTGGCTCTGGTACGTCACCGAAGACGAGGTGGTGCAGGTCAGTTGATCGGCGAACATTTTTTTTGATTACATAAGAATAGTTCTTATATTTGTCGTATGAAGACAACGACATTAGTACTCGGATCGCATCTGGACGATTTCGTTCAAGCATCTGTCGCCTCGGGACGCTATAACAATGTGAGTGAAGTTATTCGTGCGGGCGTCAGGCTGTTGGAAGAACGTGAAAAGGCTTTGCTGCAACTCGATGGAGCTCTTCGGGAAGGGGAGATGAGTGGCTATTCAGCGATGACGAAAGAAGAACTTATCAAAGAGATTGAAGATGAAGTCCATACTGTTCTCCGATAAGTCTCGGCGAGACCTTGCCGAAATCCGAATCTATACTGAATCAATCTGGTCTCGGGAACAGGCCATCCGCTATCGCGATCTTTTATTGGACGAATGCTTTTCGATTCCGGTGAAAGAAGGTATTATTTCATTTCCGACCTATAATGAGTATTCATATACCCATTGCGCTCATCATTATATCTTCTTTCGATCTACCCCAGATGAGATCAAGATCGTCCGTATTCTACACGAGAGTATGAGTTTTACGAAGCATCTTGTCTCTCAGTAATTTGCGTTTTTATACCGCGACGGGCTTCATAGTCTTGTCACGGACGATTTTGCGCTGGAATCGCCTTTGTTGCTGGGAACCCCCTCCACATCAAAACCAAAGTGTGACCATAAAACCGCCCCTGAAGTTTGTTTCGCACACATCACTTGGTCAAACCGGCCCTCAGAAGGCAGGTGTGTCCAGCTATTCTCTGGGTTCGCCTGAAATGAGGTGGAAATTCATACCTGAAACAAAGCCGTCTCGGAAGATCGAAAGTAACCGTAACGGACCAAATCTTCCTGCTGATTCACCGGAATAATATATCCGTTCGATAGAAGGAACAGGTCGTTAACTAAAGATGAAATCGTGTCGTAATGATTGTCTGTGACAATAATACCGCGTTCTTTGCTGCATTTGCGGATCAGGTCCTTGAGAACATCTGTATGATAGGGGTCGATCTTGGTGAAGGGTTCGTCCAAAATGCAGAACAGGCTATCGGTCATCAAAACCAGATATGTTTCAATTATTCGGATTTCCCCGCTAGAGAGTCCGTTTACAGCATAGCCGTGATAGTTCGCGAATTCGGGAAAGATGCTGGTAAAACTCCGGTACTCGGCACCAAATAGATCGAATGCCCGAGAAACCTTTATGGTGGGTGGGATCATCCGACCTTGAGGGAGATATTTAACATAGCGGCAGATGTCTTTTCGGGGTATCGTTGCTCCATCAATGGACAATGCGAGATTCTTGGCTCTTAATTCACCCATCAGTGCCCTGAACAAACAAGACTTGCCCGAGCCGTTGTTCCCGAGCAGACCCGTTACCTTTCCTGTGGAAGAAGTGAGGCCGCCGCCCGTCAAGATACTTTTTCTCCCGCAGTGAATGTCGATGCTATTGACTATGAGTGTGTGGGTAACCATAATAAATAGGCACCGAGGAGTAAAACGACAAAACCTAAATAATCGATAATCAGGATTATGGCCGACATACTCCGGGTCGAAAGCCCCAAATTGATGTAATAATAAACGGTCGTGTCTTTTGCGCGGCGTTTCTTATACAATGCAAATAGGGCAGACATCACCAGAAGTTTAAGAAGGAGAGAATACCCTATTGGAACAAAACTGTCGAGCATAAGGCTTCGGATAGAAAACCATAGGTTATAAACCGCGCCGGCAATTAAGAAGTCACGACCATATCGGAGCGTAAGTTTACTTTTGTCTGCCAGTCGCATAGTTGTAGGAAACAGTGCCTATGATCTAAGCAATCATCTTGCCACTTCAATACCCAGTACGCTCAAGCGAACAAGAATGCTGATAATCCGACCTTGACGGTCCCAGAACCATTCTGGGGAGCTGTTTGCCGTCTTTCTGTCCCGGCTGGAACAGAAAGATTACTATAATCATCTGATTATCAGCGTAAAATGTATCAACTATTTTGGCTCCCTACAATTTTGTGCGTAAACCTAATTTGTCGACCGTCAGGCCGTCGTAGGCATTATATATCGACTGCCGTCTTCTGGGTGCTGTTTTGATTATTGTCGTTTTCTGCCAGGATTCTTTTGATTTTGTTGACCGTAGTGCGTATTGAATCGACGGAAGTGCAAGTGTACTCTGCGATCTCTTCAAAGCTTAAGCCGTATTCAGATAAAACATAAACGGTTTTAGCCCGGGCACCTTCGAGTTTCGAGAGACTCTCCTTTATTTTGGGAGAGAAAGAATCCAAATTCATTTCGATGGCTTCTGTAAAATTGTTGCTGAAACCGATCCGAAGATTTTTAGTGATATCCTTTATCTGATCTTGCAGAGACTCTACTGTTCTTGATTTGGGCTTGTCCGTCAATTCACTCAGTTTGGAAAGTGTGTATTGATGCGTTTTAGCCGCGGCTTGAATCAGGCTGTTTCTTACTTGCGCGGCCTTAAATTGCCGTTTCCGTAAAATAATAAAATAGCATAATGTAGCAGAAAGTAATAGTACACTTGATAAGAGAATGATAAGCAAGTTGCGATGATGCCTGGCCTTTTCCAATTCTGCATTCCTTGAAGCGAGATCGTATTTCTTTTCGAGTTCCAGAATCCGTTTCTCCGTGTTTGCTTTATAGGAATCTCGAAGCGTATTATAGGCCGCCAATGCATATACGGCAGCCGAGTCACTTTCCCCCCTTTGTTGGAAGAGGTTGGCAATTTTTGCATACAGAACGTAATAGCGCAGACTATCTGTAGGACGTTTCTTGTCGATAGCGATTCTTTGATATACAAGAGCACTGTCCAGTTTTCCCTTTCGCTCGTAGATGGTTGCCAATAAACTGGCTTTGGTTCCCAAATCTACACCGTATGCTTTCCACCGGTGGCAATACAATGCAGCGCTATCAAGATTCTCTTCTACATAGAGATAGAAAAGAGCCTTTGTATTGTCGGGCGCTGTCAAGCGGATTTCCGGGTGACAAGCGATGACGCTGTCGAGCGCTTGCAATTGCTGCTTTGCCTCATTGACATCAGTTTCCAAAAGGTTGTTGACGAGCGCACAATAGTCTAATATCAGATTTCTGGGATTATTGAGCCTTGCTTCAGCAGCCACGGCTTTGGTATAATAGGCAACAGCTGTCTCCGGATTATGGTTGTTATTGTTGATTTTCCCCAAAAACGCATAGAGCAGGGCCGATAACCTGTCATCCTGGACGTTTTTTTCCTCAATGATTGTGCGCGCTTGTTGCATGTAGTGATGGGCCATTGTGTCATATGGTGCCAGATATGACAGAACAAGCCCGTGGTAAAAAGTCGATCGCGCTTGATTGCGATAGTCCTTTCCCGAAGCAAACCATTCCCGTGAGGCCGCTATTACGGAATCGCTTTCAAATGGAATGCTGTTCTTGTGTTGAGCAATCGTCAAAAGGAGTCCATAGTAGGCTTGCTCATCTTTCAAATCGAAGCCGTCAAGAGACTGTAACGAATCTAATGCGACCGATGGCGCAGAATAAAGCAACTCATCTATACTGGAAAGGCGCTTGGAGAGGTCGTAGCTTGAAGGCTGACAACTCCAAACTAAAAGTAGAAGAAGTAATGGCGCTACGCGATTCATTTACAGAAAACGCCCTGATAACTGGTATTCGTCGAAATGGAAATGTGGTAGATACCAATAGGTAGAGTTGATATATCCAATTCGATAGGGGAAGTAGTCAAGGGAGCCGGCCCATAATTGATGGTATTCCCAATGCCGGTTATTGTAATAGAAACGCTACCGGTGTAATTGGCGATATATACGTAAATGTGAGAACTAGTCTTATAAGCGGTAACGATACAGGTGTTAACAGAATTAGGATCTTCACCTGTTTGTCCATTTAATACGATTTCATCGGGCTCCTCTTCATCGGGAAGAGACGGATTGATCGGCTGAGCCGAAAAAGAGAAGAACAAGAAGACGATGGATGCTAAAAGAAAGAACTTTTTCATAAGGCAAATAATACACTCTATCATACAAAGTTGGGGTATATTGGCGTTAATTCAAACATTTTTATCCAATTTCGCAAAATAACGGCATAATGTGCTTATTAACAATGAGTTAATTATTGTTAGTTTCACGCCGTTCTTTACAGATAATTCCTGTGTTAATATGGCGGGTGCTGCAGTGACGGGTGAAACCATAAAAAATGAAATCATTGATAGTTAATGCTTTGTGCCTAAAACAAATGAAACTTGTTTCTTCAGTAAGTAGATGGCTTGTTTTCATAGAGAATAAAACATAACTTTGAAAAACAATCAAACAACAATTATGAAACACGTTTCTTTCGTTCTTGTCCTTCTGCTCATATGCTCATGCTCCGAGATTGTTGACGAACGGCAATCGCTCTCGTCGATCTACAGTACAGGGACGTACTATGATAATAATCGTAGCATTTACGTTGGGTGGGGCCAAAACTGGTGAGAAATTACATTTTTTTACGCAACATAATACTGTTTTTTTGCATCTTTATAACAGTTCAAATCAATTCTTATGAAACGCATTTATTCTTTATTGCTTCTCTTTTTCGTTCTATTTGGGTGCCACGATCCCAATGCACTTGAAGTCAAAGATCTCGGTGGCCCTATCGGAAAGATATTGCTAACCTCGGATATCCCTTTTTCCTTAACGAAAGATAATATTAATTATTATCGGATCGATGTCGGCAGTGAGGGAGGGGAGTTCACTGTGGTCGCCTCAT
>JAEEGK010006827.1_pt1 | contig 27348 bp, 15 predicted proteins | sample 8958771 | NCBI WGS metagenome assembly JAEEGK01 (sample SAMN16246547, study PRJNA631951) | gut metagenome | biome: gut microbiome; feature: rumen; material: SC-attached | host: Bos | place: Iran: Karaj | collected 2018-10 | reverse complement strand
AGAATATTAAACAGAAGGCATTCTATTGAAGATTTAAGAAAATTTATTAATTCTTTAGGTATTGTTTAATTTTTTTATCTTATTAAATAAATTATATTAAAGTTTAAATTATATTATTCAAATATTATGAATAATAAATTAATTTTTTTTTAATTTTAATTTAATAAAAATTAAAAACAAATAAATTAAAATTCAAAAAAACTCAAATAAAAAAAATAAAAACCCAACAAAAAAAATTTCATAGAACTTCAATCTCAATAAATATAAAAATTTAAAACATATATAAACCAAAAATAAAAATTTTTTTTTATTAATTTATTTTTTAAAAAAATTAAATTTTTATAAATCTCTTTTTTTTTATTTATGGATAATATTAATTTTTTTTAATATCTTTTAATTATATTAAATAAATAACAATAAATATATGATAAAAATTTTTGAAAAGAAACTAATATTTTTCTATTGATATATTAATAAAGAATTATTGAAATAAAAATTTTAAAACAAAATGTGAAATATTCATTTTTGATAATATAAAATTTTATATAAACTTTAATTCAAATAAACTATAAATTATTTTGCTTAATAAATAAATTTAATAAAATAATATTTATAAAGAATAAAAACTTTTTTAATTTAATTTTAAACTCTAAATTAATGAAAATAAACTTAATTTAAAATTATATATCATAATCTTGATTTTCTCCTAAATCATTTTCATTATTTTCTTCATTTTTACCTTCTTCATTATTATCTTTTTCATCTTTTATTTCTTCATTTTCATTTTTATTATCTTCATTATTATTTTCTTCATTTTCTTTTTTTTCTTCTTCATTATTATTATTATCTTCTTTTTTTATTTCTTCATTATCACTCTCATTATCACTTTGATGAATTTCATTATCAACTTCAATTAAATTATTTTCTATATTTTCATTATTTTCTTTTTCATTATTTTCTTTTTCATTATTTTCTTTATTTAATTCTTCATTATTTATTATATTTTGGCTAGAATTTATAGGAGGTAAAAATGATTTATCATTTAAATAAGATTTATCATTATTAGATAATGATGATTTATTAAGATTTTTTTTTTTATTTAAATTAATCATAAAACTTAAATTATTTTGATCACGTTCTAATTTTCTTATTCTCATTTCTTTTGCTTGTTCTAATAAATCTCTTTGAGGTTTTAATCTTCTTTCAGATACCATTTTTAAATATTTATCTTGTAAAACTTTATGACTTTTTTGTATTGTTTTAATTGATTCATTTTTAACTTCAATTGTACTTTTTAAAGTATTTATTTCTGATTTTAATCTTAATATTTCACTTATATCTCTGTCTTCTTGATTATGCTTTATATTTTCAATTTGAATTTTTTGTTCTTTTATTTGATTTTCTAATTGAAGTATTAATGCATCTTTTTTTTCATTTTCTGTTATTTTTAAACGAAGTGTATTCTCATTTTTTGTTTTTAAACTTCTTAATTTTTCAATATTATCTTCTTGTTTAATTATTATATTTTCATATTGATTAATTTTTTTATTTGAAAGATTTATTAATGAATTTAATTGTCTTATTTGATTTTCTAATTCTGAAATTTTTATATTTTTATCACTTAAAATTTTAACTTTTTCTTCATTGTCTTTTAAATAACTTGTTTCTTTTTTTCTAAAATCTAATATTAATTTCTTTTTTTCATCTTCAATATTTTGTAAATTGTTAATTTTTGATTCTTCAATTTCTGTATTTTTTTCAATTTTATATTTTTCAAATTCTTCTTTTAGTTTTAAATATTCATTATTTATATTTTCATATAAACTTTTATCAATTAAATTTCCATTTTCATTGCCAAAATTTTGACTATTCATATTTATATCATTAATTGTATTTTCTACATTTTCATCAATTTTTAATTCTTCTACTTCATCACCTAATTCTTTTAATCTTTCATTTTTTTTATTTAATTCCTTTTCAAATTTAATAACTTTATCATTTAAATTATATATTTTTAATTCTAAATCATTATTCTTTTTCTTCATTTGATCAAAATCAACTTTGTATTTTTCTTCTAATTCTTTCTGTTTTTGCTTTACATCAATCGGAGTTTGGTCATCAAGTTGTTTTTTTAAATTTTCTATTTCTACTGATTGTGAAGATAATTGAGCATTAAGTTTATTAATTTCCTCATCTTTTGATATTAATAATGATTGTAAATCTTCATTATTTGACTATTTTTTTGTATATGTATTGTTATATAATTTATTTTTACCATTTTTTTTTCAGTTTTTTTTATTAAATAATTATTATAATTTTAATATATATTATTTTTTTATAATTTACTAAATTAAATCAATTCTTATAAAATTTAATTTAATATATAAAAACATATTCATAAATTGTTTCTTAAAATTTTATAAGAAAAATATGAATTAATATAGTTTATCATCATTATTATATATTAAATAAGAATAATCAAATAATTATGTTTATTGTTCTTCTTTAATTATTGTCTTTTTTATCATTTAGAATTTTCAAAAGCATATTACCAAAAATTATTCCATATTTCCATTCTTAAAAGATATATTGTATTTAATAATCTCTCAAATATATTTTAAAATAGTTCTTAATTTATTGAATATATATATTAATTGTAATCTATATGTTAATAAAATTATTTCATTTTCATTTTTTTTGAATAAAAAATAATAAATTTTAAATAATATGATTATTGAAAAAAATTATTACATCAAATCTGTATTAAATAATAATATATAATTAAAATAAATTGAATATTTATTTTATATTATAATTTATTCTATCAAATATTTATAAATACTGTCAAATATCTATATTAAAAAAAATATAAAATATAAAATATAATAAAAAATATTAAAACCTAATTAAAAAAAATATGAATACACAAAAAAAAATATTAGTAGCATATTTTAGTGCACAGGGTACAACAAAAAAAGTAGCAGAAAATTTATCAATTGTATTGAAATCAGATTTATATGAAATAAAACCAGAATTTGAATATACAAAAGAAGATTTAAAATGGACTAATGAAAATGCAAGAACATCAATAGAATGTAAAAATGAAAATTCAAGACCTAAATTAAAAGATACAAATGCAAATATTGAAAAATATGATATTATATTTTTAGGTTTTCCAATATGGTGGTATAATGCACCTCCAATTATTAAAACGTTTTTAGAAAGTTATAATTTTAATAATAAAACTATTATTTTATTCGGTACTTCAGGAGGAAGTCAATTTGGAGATACTGCTCAAAAGTTAAAAAAATTTGTTCAAGGTTGTAAAATTATTGAAGGAAAAATATTAAATAGAAGACCTTCTATTGAAGATTTAAGAAAATTTATTAATTCTTTAGGTATTGTTTAATTTTTTTATCTTATTAAATAAATTATATTAAAGTTTAAATTATATTATTCAAATATTATGAATAATAAATTTTTTATCAAATAATATTATTATAAATAACTTTTTAAAAAAAAATTCAATCTATTTCATTATCATAAATTAATTATATATATCACATTAAAAATACAGTATTTTCATATACTTTTTTGTTTCAATAAATTCTTTATATTAATTCTTATTTAAATTATAAAATATAAATAAATAAAATATTAAAATAAAATCGATAAAACTTTTTTTATGAAAACTAAAATAGATTATTTATATATATTACAAATATAAATCATTAAAACATATACAAAAAAAAACAATTTATCCTTCTAATTTATCTTTCCCAAAAAGTAAATAATAACAAAATAATTCTTCAGAAATTTTTGCTACATTAATACCAATATATTTCCCTTCTTTTCTAAAAATATTATTTCTTCTATGGAAATTAGAATTTGTATCATCTACAATTTGAAGTACTACTGATAATTCAGTATTAGAAGTCATAATATCATAATGAAAATTAATAATACTAATATTATAATTTTTTTCTAAATTTTCATTAATTTTTTTTAATGTTTTATTTAAATAAAATTGATTAGTACATTCTTTAATTGAAATTTTATTTTTAATTTCGGGGAAAGGAAAAGTCATTTCATTTCTTAATAAAAAAGGAGGAAATGAATTTAAACCTTTTAAATAAATTTCACATTGTTCAAATAATTTTATTCCTTTATAAAGTTTAATTTTATTCTTTTCATCAACTTTAATATAAAAACAATTTTTTTTACTTATATGAATTAACTGAGAATATTTTTGTATTTTTGAAATTAAATTTAAAGGATTATATCTTGAATTATTAATTTCATTTAACATTGAATTTCTTAATGATTCTAATAATGATGATTTTTTTCCTATTGCAAAATTGTGATTAAAATATTGATTATTAAAAATTTCTGAAAAAGTTTTATTACCTTCATTAATATTTAAAGAAAGAGAAGATAAAATTAAATCATAATGATTTTTCTTATTTTTTGTATAAGCAACACTATAATTTTTTTGTAATAAATCAGAAATATCATTTTTTTCTTGGGAACTTATATAATTTAAATTAATATTGGTATAATAATTATTATTTTGAATAGTACCTTTTTTATTTTCATTATTATTTATAATTTTATCTTTTGAATTTTGAATTTGCTCAAATTCTCCTTTTCTTGAACAACATTCACATTCTAATCCCATTTTGATATTTTATTTTAATTATTTATTATTTCATTTAAATAAATATTAAAGTTTTTAACATTTTTATATTATTTTAAGGTATTTTAAAATGAATGAAGATGTTGTTTTTAATTTTTATTTGACCGAGTTTGTTTTTTTATTCAAAATAAATTTATAAAAATTATAATTTTATTATATTCAATTTTTTTGTTAAAATTAAAAAATATAGAAAAAAATGAGAAATAATCCTTCTCATAAAAGAGTTTTATCAAATAAAATTCCAAAATCATTTTCTCAAAAAAAACTATTTAACATAACTAATCAAAAAGAAAATAAAATAAATGAAAAAAAATCAAAAATAAAAAACCAAAATAATAATAATATAAATAATAACAATAAAAATATAAATGAAATAGACATAAATATGTTATTAGAAAATGATAAAGATACATATGAAAATTTAAAAATGAAAAATTCTAAATTAAGAATATTAATAATTCAAGCAAGTAATAAATTAACTGAAATATCTAATAAATATAAAGAAAGAGAAATAAGTTTTCAAGATGAAAAAAAAGAAATTTTAAATCAATTAGATAAAATATCTGTTAATTATAAAATTTATGCAGAATCACATCAACAAATTTCAAAAATAAAAAATGATTATAATAATTTATTTCAGAAATTTGAACAAAATTTAAAAGTGATTTCTAATTATCAAAATGATATAATTTTTTTATTATCTAGTTATATTAAAATACATTATAATATTACTAATGTTTTAAATGATTATTATAATGGTAGTATCAATAATATAAGAATTGATTTTAATAATTTTATTGAGCAATTAAAAAATTATATTGAAGACCATATTATTAAATTCAATAATAAAATAGACAGCGTTAATTTCCCTAATTTTTATAATGAATATTATAATTGTTTAGAAAAAATACAAATAGAAAAAAAAATAAAAGAAGAAGAATATAAGAATAAAAAAAAAAATGTTAAAATAAGAAAAAAAGAATATATTAATAATAATAATTTTGGAAATATCAATAATATTATTCCAAATAATATTACATATACAAATAATTTAAATCAATATTTAAATGAAAATGAATTTAATTATGAAAAAGATAATAATAGTAAAAATAATTATGAACCATATATAAATGGTGATCCAGAATTTGATAATAACAAATTTAATAGTAAAAATAATAAAAATCATTTTAATAGAGAATTGCTTTTTAATATGAAAAATACAATGAGAAATAATATTAATAATAATTATTATGATAAAATTGAAATTCCTTTAAATCATAATAAATCATTTGATTAATAAAAAGGGTAAATATTATATAGAAAACATTTAATAATCTTTTTTTCAAAATGTATATAAATAAATTTATATCAAAAAAATAAAAATTTATAATATTTTGTTTATTCAAAAAATAATTTTAAATTAAATATATTAAATGAAATTATTATTTTCATTTATATTGTTCCCTTTCAGGATATTTAAAACTAAATAATGAACTAGTATTATCTTTTTCACTTTTATATTCATTAAATAATAAAATATCAATTAATATCTTTAATAAAAATTCCCCAATTCCCATAATAATACCAAATAAATGTAAATTTTTTAAACTATTCCAATATTCATTCTTTTTATCTTTATGATTAGTCCAAAGTGGATATAATATTATTATAAATATTATATCAAATATTAATGATAAAGAAATAAATTGAAACATAATTTTTACATAATATAATTTATTTTGAAAATAATGTCTATTTAAACAAATAACTAAGATTAAACCAATAAAAATATTATAATCGTTTTTAATTAAACAAGAACAAATTGAACATAAAATTAAAAACCAGCCTAAAAAATGAATTAAATTTCTATTATCTGTTTTTTTTACTTTTGATTGGAAGTTTTCTAACATTTGATTATTACTATCCATTTTAAATTTTTTATATTAAAGAAAAAAATTTTAAAATATTAATAATTTATAAAAACAATAAATAAAACTTATTTATGATATTATAAAATTATATAACATTATTTAATATTTTTTTATCTCATAATTTTATTTATTTTTATTTGTTTTCTCATTTAATTTTCTTAATTTGCTTTAAATAAAAACAAATTAATTATAATTATAATATAATTTAAATTCATTTAATAATCATAATCAATAATCTTTAACAAACAAAACTTTTTTTTTATTTTTAGCTTAAATACATTAATGAAAACTAAATTGAAACTATTATTTGTTAATAATCAAATGACAAAAATAATTAAAAAATTTTTAATATAATAAAAATTTATTTTTAACCAAAAGTTCTTTTTTTATTTTATAAAAAATGATTCAACAAAAATCAAAACTCAAATCATTTCCTTCAATAACAAGAACAATAAATTTAAAAGGTAACATAATAAAATTAAAATAAAAAAAAAAAATTAAAATAGACATCTTCAATGACAATGATATACAAGAATTATTTCCAAATAATAAAAATTTAGAAAGAATAGAAGAACAAAATAAAAAAGAAAATAATAATAATATAGATAATTTATTTAATCGTTCATCACTTCATTTAAAATTATTAGAATCATTTAAACGATATTTTCAAAAACAAAATAAAACAACTTACATAAAAGCAGTAGATTGGTTAATAAATGAATTAATATCAGATGAAATAAATTTTAAAACAGATGAAGTAACATTTGAAAAAGTAAATAAATTAAAAAAAGAAAATAAAGAAAATAAAGATATGAAATATGCATTAACATGGTTAGAAGAATATTCAACAATAAAACAAAAAGACATTATTCAAAAACAATTAAATCAATTACCAACAAGTTTTTTAAAAAGAAAAAGTGTAAATGACTTAGGTGATATAAAAGTTATTTTAGAAAATGAATTAAAAAATAGTAGTAATAGAAATTCCTCAAAAACATTATTATCACTATGTAATAATCCAAATAATATTTCAATAGAAAAAGACTTTATAATATTTAACGAAAATTTAATAAGTAATATAGAAAATGAAAACTTTAATATATTTAAATTAGATGCAGAAGTAGGAAGAGATCAAACATTAGGAATAATATGTTTTTATATATTTAATTCTTTTGGAATATATAATTTAATAAAATATCCAATTTTTGAAAATTTCATTAAAAAAATAACAAGAGGTTATATAAGAGAAAATCCTTATCATAATGATTTACATGCAGGTGATGTGACACAAACATGTATGTTATTTATAAAAAAAGGAAAATTAAATGATTATATTAAATTAGATTTATATAGTTTATGTGCTTTATTTTTATCATGTATTATTCATGATTTTAAACATCCTGGTTTAACTAATAATTTCTTAGTTAACACTCAACATAAAATTGCTATTAAATATAATGATAGAAGTGTATTAGAAAGTTATCATCTTGCTGAATCTTTTAAAATTATTAAAAAAAGTAGCAATTATGATATTTTTAATGATATGGATAAAACTGAAAGTTCTTTAATAAGAAAAAAAATGATTCAATGTGTTTTATCAACTGATATGATAAATCATGCTAAAATATTTTCTTTTACAAAATTACTTTTAGAAAAAAAAAATAATTTAAATTCAATGTATGATAATTTAGATGAAATTCAAAAAAATGAAAAACAACAAAATTTTATGGATTTATTAATTCATGCTTGTGATATTTCAAATCCAACAAAACCATATGAAATATATTCAATTTGGGCAAATAATGTTATGAATGAATTTTATTTACAAGGTGATAAAGAAAAAGCTTTAGGAATTCCTGTTTCCTTTTTATGTGATAGGGAAACTACTTCTATTTCTCAAGGACAAATTGGATTCATTGAAGGAGTAGTTTTTCCTTTTTTTGATTGTTTTTCTAAATTATTTTCTGGTTTGGAATTTACTATTATTAATATGGAAAAAAATAAAAATGAATTTATTAAAATTAAAGAAATGGAAGAAAAAAATGAGAAGAAGTAATTTTTGTTTTATTTTTGATTTGATTTTTTTTTTAAAAAATTTTTATATATAAATTATGTAGAAAATATTTAATAAAATATATATATATTTATTTGTTATTTTTAATTTTGTGAAATAAAAATTTAAAAATATTAAATAAAGTTAAAGTTAATTAATAAATAAATTAAAAATTTTTCAATGAAACCTCTTTTTTTTCTTCAAAACAAAGAAGAAAAGATAGAAAGATTAAATTATTCAAATTTTTCTTCAGCAAATGAAGATAATGCAATAAAATTTAATAATGATTTAACTTTTAATTTAATGGAAACAATAACAAAAATGAAAAATAAAAAATGTGATAATAAAGAAATAAATAAAGAGTTATTATTAAATTTAACATTTTTATTAAATCTTTGTCAAGAAGAAAATATTCCTTTAGATATACAAAAAACAGGAAATGAAAATAAATTTTATTCCTTTTATTTTCCTTTTAAAAAATTAGCTATTGATAATAAAATTAATTTTGGTGGTCTAGAAAAATTAAATGAAAATATAATTAATGATGATCAAGATATGGAAAATACGTCTAAAAATTATTCAAAAGATATTTCTTTTGATTTAAGTCATTATTCAAGTAAGAGTAATTCTTTTTATAATGATAATATATTTGAGGAGAAAAATAATTTTGAAATTGAATTTTATCAATGTCCTATTTTATCAGAAGAAAAAGATAATTCTCAAGATTATTTAAATTTATTTAATCAAATAATGGAAATTGAAGAAAAAAATAATAATAATGATAATATAAATGAAGATAAACAAAATAAAAATAAAGATAATTCATTTAATTTATTAAATAATTCTACAAATGATAATTCAATTAATTATAATAAAAATATAATATTAACTCCAACTAAAGAAAAAAGTAATTACAGTAATTTTATTAATAAAAATTTAACTGTACCATGTCCTATTAATAATAATTATAATTATTTTAATAATAATATAAATTTATTTTCTCCAAAAAAAAAAAAAATTAAAAATTCAAATTTTTATAATTTAAATAATAACTATTATCAAAATTTAGTTAATTCAATGAATAAAATTTACATTGAATTAATGTTTAATCATTATTTAAATATTATAAAAATGTGTGAAGCAAATGAAAATTTTTTTATAAATGAAAATATGAAATTATCTTTTTTCATTGTTCAAATAAAAAAATTGATATTAAAAATAGGAATAAATGAACAAATTCTTTATCAAAAAATTATGAAATATTTAATTTTAGATAAAAAACAGATTTCATTTGAAAATTTTTTAAAATGTTTTGATTTAATAATTAATTCATCAAATGAAACAATAAAAGAAAAATATAATTTTTTATTTTATATCCCAAGGAAATCTTTTGAACAAAGTTATTATTCAAAAAAAGATATTCAAAATTTTTTTAAGTTAATTTCAAGTGAAAAAATATATGATGATGAATTAACTGATGATATTATAGAAAAATTAATTAAGAGATATTATGGAATTTATCAAAATGATGAAAAAGATAATGTTCAAAATACATTATTTCATATTAGAAAATTAAATATTGTTCTTGAAAGTTTTTTTGATGATTATATTGATTAATTAAAATAAGCAAAATTAAAGACTTATATTATATATATCATTAAAATAATTAGAATAATATATTTTTTTCATTTTATAATAAAAAAATAATATTTAAAAAAAAATTATTAAATATTATAAATTACTTTAAAAAATTAATAAAAAAATTTGCCTAATAAATAAAAAGAAAATACAGAATTAACCGAAAAAAAAAAACAATATAAAAAAGATAATTATAATATCAATCACTTAAAGTCATATAACAACAAAAACTTTTCCCAATCATAACAGAACTAATTCCTATATATTTTTTCTTAGGATCTAAAAGATCTTTTCTTTTCATTCCACTTTTACTTCCAGTATCATCAACAATCATTAAAATAAAACAAGTTTCAGGATCCTTAATAATATCTCTCCAATAAGTATTAATGTTAATATTATTATTTATTATTTCTTCAACTTTATCTTTAAAATAATTCTTATCTTTAATATCTTTTTCATTTGTTGGAACTGGAATACACATTTTACTATTAAATTGTAATTCTTTCATTGGATCTGTTTTTTCTAAAAAAGAAATTGCTTCATCAAAGTTAGGAACTCCTTTTGATAATGCTACTTTTACTTTTGATTTATATATTAATCTATCATTTTTATCTATTGTTATATTTTTTTTTGAATCCTCAATTATTGGAATTAAACTTTTTGGATCTTTTCTTAATTTGTTTATTTGTTCAAATATATATTTACTAAATTCATCTTTTGGTAAATCATTTTTTGGTATTTCATTTTCATTTATTTTATCATTTGATTTTGATGTGTTATCATTTTCTACGATATCAAAGTCTTGTTTATTTGGATTTTTTGATTTTAAATATTCTGAATTTTCTGTTTGGTTTTGATTTTTTATGTTTTTGTGGGATTTTATTTCATCTTCATTATTTATGTTTGGTTTTATACATTTACATCCCATATTTTTTTTATTTTAAGAAAAATTATATATTTTTTTTTTGAATATTATATTTTGAATTAATGTGTAAAAGTATTTATTTCATTTAATAAAGATTTTAATATATATTTAATAAAAGATAAAATAAGTTAAGAGATAATATTATATTTATAATATTTAAATTTTCAAAAATGAAAAATAGGGAAATTTATATGAATTTATATTTATAAAAAAAGAGAAACAATTCTACTTTATTTTACTTTACTTTATTTTATTCTAAAATATATTTTTTATACCATTTGATAAAAATTTAACATATTTTAAATAATCAAGTTATAAATTTCTTTAATAACTAAATTTAATATTTACATATTAAATATTTTTAATTTATAAAAAATTTTCAAATTTATATCAAATTTTTTTATTTGAATTATTAAAATCCAAAGAATTAGTACTTTCTAAAATATATTTCTTAATAATAGCTTCATAATCATCATTATTACTTTCTTCATTTCTTTTACTATTACTAGAACAAGACAAATCTAAATCATCAATATTTTTTTGTAATTCATCTTCTTTTTGTTTTTCTAATAATTTTTGATAATTTTGTAATGCCTCTAAATTATTACATTTATTAATAGTAATTTGGCTTACATTATTAGATAAAGTTTCATCTCTATCATTTATTGAAACATTTAAATCTTGTTTTAATTTTTTTATTTCAAAATTTAAAGCCATATTCTCTTTATTTAAAACAAAATTTTTATTAATTAAATTTTCATTTTCATTTTGTAATATTTTAATAGTTGAATTTTTATCAACTAAAATACCAAAAATCATTTCAATTGCATCAGTTAATTTACTATAAGTTTTTAATTTTGCCATTTTTTGAAACTCAATTTTAGTTAAACCAACACTCTTTAAAATATCAGAAAATTCATCTAATGAATGAACATTTGCATAAAAATTTTCTTTTTCTAATTGAAATTTACTTTTTAATTTAAAATCATCAGTTGGTAATAAATTTAAGTTATTTGTAGGTAAATTTTGAGAATATGTATTTTTTGATATTTCAGTTTTAGAATTTCTATTTTGAGATAACATACTTAAATAATTTTCTTTTTCTCTATTTGCACTTAAAATACTTAATCTATATTTATTTTTAATTTTAATTAATTCACTTTGTAAATTGTGAATTAAAATTTCATATTTTGAAATTGATTTTTGACTTTTTTTTAAACTTGAAATTAATTTTAAATATATTTCTTTATATAAAGATAACTCATCATTAAGTTGAATTATTGCTTCACTTGGTTCAATTATATAATATTCTTCTTCTTCTTTAAAAAATTTTCCTTTTGAATTTGCAATTTTTTGTTTTAATAAAGTAATTTGTGTTGATTTTTTTGATAATTCTTGTTCTGCTAAAAATAATTTTGTTGATAAATGATGATTTTCTTCTGTTATTTTTCCAATCGAAGAATCTATATTTTCTTCTATTTGAAACATCTAAAAAAATTATTTATTTTTAGAATTTATTTTTTACTTTTTTCTTTAATAAATCTCTTTCTTTTGAAATTATATCTAAAGTGTTATAGAGATTTGAATTTTCTTCTTTTAATTTATCAAAAATACTTTCTTTTGAAGATTCTGTCGTTGAATATAAAGATGTCATTATTTCTTTATTTAATTTTATATTTGCTTTTAAATCTTTTATTTCTTGACGTAGATTGGTATTTTCATCCTTTATCATATTATATTTATCTGCATAACTAATGTTTATTTTTTTTTTTTTTACTTGTTTATTATTTTTATTGCTATTTTTTTGTCATTGTCACCTTTTTTGAACATAAAATTTAATTATTTCATTTTTAAAAAAAGAATTATTATAAAGAAATTTGATTTTTTTTTGCAAATATTAATCATATATATTTTAAATTATATATTTTAATAAGGTTTAATATAAATTATTTTTATATAAAATAATAAATAATAAAAATAATCTTACTAGATATGATTAATTTCGATATTATTTTTTTATTGATTTAAAATAATAAATCACTATTATAAAAATATATAAATAAATTAAAATTTCAATAAATTAATAAATGCCTCTACAAATTAATGTTTATTCAATAAAAAAATAAACATTAAAAAACTAAAAATTCATAATATACAAAATACAACAATAATTAAACAAATAATAATATATTTATATACCATTGAATAAAACAATATCATTTTCATTTTTTTCTTCTTCAATTTTATCTTTAATATCATCTTCGTCAACTAATTTAGTTTCAATAAAAGTTCTTCCAATTTGTAATCTAATATATTTTTTTAAAATTTTAATTGGTTTTTTAATAAGAACTAAAGTACCAAATTTACTTTTTAAATCTCTTAATAAAAGTAATTTTCGAATCATATTAAAATGTAGAATTGCATGTACTCTTGATACTGATTTATCATCTATTATTATATCACATGCCATTCCTCTTCCAATTATATAATTTTCTTCATTTAATGTAATTACATGAATTGTTTTAAAGTTATTATTTTCATTTAAATGATCTAAAGATTCTAATATTAAATAATTTTCATATTCTGGTTTTTCTATATCAATTAAATTATATATTTTATTATTATTATTGTTTTTTATTTTGAATTTTAAAGGAAAAGGTGTTTTACATATTTTACAATTAAAAGATGAGAAATTATAACTTTTAACATTTTTTTTTGTATTTTCTTTTATTATTAATTTACTTTTAATCCATAATTTAATGCAATTTAAATGAGAATATTTTAATCCTCCATTACAATGACATAAATTAATTAAAGGGTTTTCATCATCATTATCATCACAATAACATATTTTACATATTATTTTATTTTTATTTTCTTTATCACATCTTTCTGCCTCATATATCATATTAAACAAAGGCCCTGTTTTACTATTTTCAAAAGATAAATTATAATAATTTTCTTTATTTTCATATTTTATTTTATCATATCCATCTATATTAAATTCATTAAATGAAAAATTTATTTTTCCTATTTTAATTATATCATTTTTATTTAAAAAATAATCTTCATTATATTTAGAACCACTTTTATAAAATTTTTTATTAGTATCTGAATTTAAAACATACCATAAATTATTAGATATAGAATCAATATTTTTTAATGAAAGATTTTGATTATAATTAAATTGTTTTGATATAAAATAATCATTATCTTCTTTAATAACGCTAAATAATAATTCACTTAAATTAATATTTTTTTTTGAATTATCATTTTTCGAATTTTCTTCTTTAAAATTTCCACATTTTGAAATTTTACCTTTTGTTCTAATTACTTTACTATTTTCATCAAAAAATAATTTGGCTTTTTGACAAGAATGTGATTCATAATTAAATAAATCATTAGTTTTTTCTTTATTCCAAGTTTTTGTTGCCATTCCTAAAATTAATCTTTGAAATGTTTCATCATATTTTGAATTAGATTCTAATTTTTTCATTGTTTGTTTTTATTAAAAAAAATATTTTTATTTTATTTATTAATTTAGATATTTTAATATAAATTTTAGAATTTTTTTTAAACAATTTACACAAGAACTAAATTAAGTTAATTTTTGTCATTTTATTGAATTTTTTTTAGAGATTTTTTTAAAATATTTTATTATTATTTTGTGTTTTAGAAGCAAGAATATATTTTTTTATTAAGGAAATAATAAATCTTTTTAAATAAAATATATTATTGTTAATTATATAAAAAAAATATCTTTTTATTATTTTAGAATAAAAATTTATCATTGTTTTTTTAACAGTGAGCATAAAAATTATTAATTTTTAGATTTAAATAAAAGTAATATTTAAAAATAGAAGAAATATTAAATATATGATATTTGAAATATATATAGAAAAATTATTAGATTATTTTTATTCATTAAATGATTATTCTAATATTTTTAAAGTAATATTTCAAAAGTAATTATTAAAAAATTAAAGATTATTTTAAAATGAAAAAGAATAAATTTATGAGTATCTTATCTTAATGTTATTACTTATGAATAAATATTTTAATTTATATTGAATTAGTATTTAATAAAATAAATCAAAATTTTTATTTCATTTATATTAATTAAAAAATAAATAAAATTTAGTTGTTTTAATATAAAGAAAGTATTTAATATAATTTATAAAAAAATATGGGACGTACAACAAAAATAAATGAAAGTTCAAATCAAAAAAAATTTGAAAAAAAAGAAAGTAAAAAAGGAAACAATATTGAACAAATAATTGATGATGTTGACCCAAAAAATTCTTTAAAAATTGGGAAAAAAAAACAAAATGAAGATAAAGAAAAAGTAGATGAATATTTTTGTATATTTTGTTCAAAATATTTTGTAAATAAAAGATTTTATAATATGCATAATAAATCAAATTATCATAAAAAAAAAGTAAAGGAATCAAGAAACAAATTAAACAACACCAAATTATTTAGAGGTAAATTAAAATTTAAAAAACCATTACCATCAGAATAAAAAACAAAAAAAAAAATAAAAACATTTCTCAAAATTAAAAAAACATAAATATTTATAAACTAAAAACATTTAAAACAAAAACAAAATAAAATAGCTTAATAAAAATATAATAAAAAACCCATTAAAACAAAACAAAAAAACTTAATCAAAATTACCTTCTAATGGCAACCAACTATAATCTTGATTTCCTAATTTATCCCAAACATATCCTTCAACTCTTGTAAAATCATTAGGATTTCCCAATTCTAAATAAGTTAAAAAATAAACATAATTCCATAAATAATGAGTTTCATTAATATGTTTTTTAAAATCAATATTTCTAGCAAGACAATTATCAGAACTTAATTGACAAATAAAACAAATAGAACTTTTATCTTTTTCAGTTTGCCAATTTTTATTTCTTAATTCTCCAAAAGCATCAACAATAATTCCTAAAAAAATATTTAATAAAAGTAAAACAACAATTAAATGAAAAAACATATCAAATAAAAATCTTTGAAAATAATATTTTTGATTAGTTCTAAAAGAACTTTTATGTAATGCATCTGCAATCCCTCCTCCGCTTCGAATACCATAATTAACTACTGTCATCCAACATTGAATTGAACTATAACAAAAACTTTCTGAAATTTGTTCTCCTGAATTAATATTTTTTACATCATAATAAACAAAATCATCTGCAAAAATATAAAAAGCTAACCATGAAAATAAATATACTATTAAATAAGTGAATAATAAAACAATTCCTAATTGTTTTGCTTTTAATTGAATTGCTTTAACTATTGCAAAAAGGGTATTTGATAAATTACATACAAATAAAATTGGAATTATTAAAAACATTGAACTTTTTGTTATTAAATAAAAAATTATTGAGATCCCTGTATATATTATTACTGAAATTTCACGGTTTAATAATATTGAATCAAATACTGCTATATATATTTTATTTATTAATGATATTGATTTGTTTATTACTTTTGTTACTTCACTTACTTTTGTTTCTATATTTGAAAAGTATTCTAATATTATTGTTGGAATTTTTTTTTGTCCTTTGTCTTTTTTTTGTCTATATACAAATGTCATATTATTGTCTTTTAATATATTTTTTTCATAATATAAATAAAATTTAAATCTAAACCAAATTGATAAAACTAATATTACGAAAAATAATTGTAAAATTGATATTGATAAATTTTCTTTCGTATACTTATTAAATAATTCTGTATCTTGTTTATTATAATCTTCATCAGATAAATTAACATGATGATAATGAGCATACATTAAATCTAAATTATTTAATACAATTAAAGCAAAATTAATCCATTCAAAAATTGTATAATCTATTTCTCTTAAAAATCTCTTTATTCCTTTTTCACTATTTAAATTTTTATTTGTTATCATTTCAAATAAAAACTCATCACAAGAACTAATTAAACCAATATATTTTGTAGTAGCAGATTCTCTATTAACATTATTAATAAAAGAATTTATTGTTTGATTTGATAAAAAATAAGTTAAATATGGTCTAATAAAAAATGTTAATTCATTATTTGAATTAGCAGTTTTTTCTTTTTGTTTAAATATGATATCTTCAAAATCTTTATTTGGAATTTCTTCATTTGAATCAATTGAATTATCAGTTTTTACTTCTACTGATAATGTTAATTCTTCTAAAAATTTGTAAACTCTATATGCAAATCTTGAATTAATATTCCAATTTTCATCACTTTCATCATATAAATTCGTTTCTTGATTATTTGATAAATTTATTTTAATAAAATGTTTATGCATATAGGTTTTATAATATTTCTTTTCAAACATTTTTATTAAAATATATAAATTAAAACATATTCTTAATTCTAAAGTTTCTCTAAATAAAGGTTCATAAATGTATAATTCAATTAAATCTTGTACAAAACTTTCATCATTTTTTTTTGAATTTAATTCATTTATTCTTTCAGGAATAATTTTAAATGAATTAATTATTAATAAATGAAAATAATATAAAATTTCATTAAATAAATCTAAAGAAGTAATATCTAATTCTTCTAATTTTTGTATTGTATTAAATTTTCTTCCATTTTGAATATAAGTTGAGATTAAATTTATTAATTTGATTTTACAAAAAGTTATTATTTTTGTCCTTGTTTTAATATTTTGATTCCCTTTAAAAGTTAATAAATCAATCATTTTTGGTTCTACAAATAAAAATTCAAAAATTTGTTTTTCTAAAATATGAAAAAATTTCTTTTTAGTAACTAAAAATTCAATAATAAAATCAATTAAATTTGACATAATAACAATTAATTTATCTTGTGGTAATTCATTTTCAATAGTATGAGATTGAAAGATATAAATTAAAGTTTGTTTTAATGAAATAATTACATTTTCAAAAATAGAACCTTCTTCTTTATTTTCTGGATTAATTGGTAAAAAAATTTTCTCATGAAAATCAGTACAAAAATCTTCTCCTAATAATTGAAGAAATTGAAGAGTTAATTTAGATTTATTTGCCAAGTAAATATGTCTATTTGTTTCATTTATATTTTTTGTCAAAATAAAATTTCGATAAATATTCTTTTTTAATAAAGAATTAAAATTAGAAAAAAAAGTATTATCAAGTACAAGTTTTAAATTTTGTTGCATTGAACCAACATCATAAAAAAAATTACGTGTTATAATACAAAGTAAAGAATCAAAAATATCATTTTGTAAATCACTATTTAAATAAGATTTAAAATAATTAATAATATTTCTTCTTAAAGTAATAGATTCATTAGTTAAACTTTGAATAGTATTGAAATAATTTGTATTATTAATATCATAAAATCCATCAATATAATAAGATTTAATTTCAGCTATTTTTTTTAAATAAACATCTTGAGCAAATTCTTGATGTTTTTTTATTTTTTCTTCTTCATAAAAAAATTCATAATCTTTAGTTTCAAGTAAACAAAAAGGAGAAAAATTTCTTTCTTGTGCAGTGTCATAAAGAGCTAAAAAATAAGATAAAGATATATCATTATTCATTTTTGTTTTTCTTAAAATATCATCAATTACACCTGATAAATATTTATATATTTCATCTCTATTAAAAACATTAAAGTTTTTATTTTTAAAATGATTTATTATTGTTTTATTTGTATTTTTTCCTAAATGACCCATTGTTTGTAAATTAAAATCATCTGTATTTAAAATGTGAATAAAATATTCTGTTTTTGGTAAAAATTCTAATGCTAATGAATAAAAATATAAAAAAGGTTTGTTCCATAATTCTTTTTCTGAATAAAAAACATCTGAAATGTGTTTTATTCCTTTTAATATATCTTTTGAATATAGTTTAATTTGATTATTATCATAATCCATTAAACATAAAGGATAAAATTCTAATTCAAAAATATAAATATTTATTAATAATTCAATTCTTTTTATATGTTTTATTTTATCTTCTATTATTTCTAAATTATATTCATCTTCATTTTCTATTTCTTTTGAAATAGAAGAAAATTCATTTGATTTATTTGTTTTAATAATATAAAATAAATATTCTTGTGAAGTAATTAATTTATTCATATATTTAAAATTTTGTTGTTTTGTCATTTTTTCCATAAATAATGTTTTATGCATCATATTTAATAATATAATTCTTTCTCTTAATTTTAATTTTTCACATTTAAAAAGTCTTAATAATGCTTTTTCGTCATTATCTTCAAAATCAAAAAACTCACTTAAAGGTTCTAATAAAATATAATCTTCTTCAGGCATATAATCTTTTGTTTGACTAATTAATTTAAAAAAAGAAAAAATTAAATCAATATCAATTTTTCTACTTTTTTTACTATCAATAATTGAATAATTATTACTATTTGATTTTTCTTTTTCTTTAGAATTTTTTTTAGTTTTTGGAAAAAGATTTTCTTTTAAAAATAATTGATTATTATTTTTTCCTTCATATATTGTTTCATCTTCATTATTTGATTTTAAAATAGATATTTCATTTTGTCTTTCATCATCTTTATCATAATCTTTATAATAATATGGATAAAAAATATTTGGATCACAAAAATTATATCCGGAATTAAGAAATAATATTAATACTTCTTTAAAAAGAATTTTAAAATCTGAATCTTGATAATAAGGATTAAGATAAGTAAATATTTTTAATATTTTATTAAAATGAAATTTAAATTCATCTATATAAAATAATGTTAATTCACTTAAATTTGATATATTATTTTCTTCTTCTAAATCTATTATTTCTTCATTTCCATCTTGTTTTTTTTTAAACAAAAGATTCTTTTTTTCATTTATTAAATCATTTTTAATATAATTAAAATATTCATTTAAATGACTTATAAAATTTTTTTTTAATCTTACTAAAACTTTATGACCTGTTAAATTACAATTATTTCTTTTTACTCCTTTAACAAATAAATTTATAAATTTAAGTAAATGACTTATTATTTTAATTTTTTCTTCTTCAGAAATATTTTTATAATAATTATTATTTTTTGTTAAATTAAAAGAATATCTATGAAATAATTTATTTAATCTTGATAAAGTTTTTCCAACCACTAAAAATCTAATTCCAGTATTAGTAGTTAAAAATAATGATAAAATTGAAAGTGATTTTTCTAATAATTGAAAATTTAAATAATTTGGAAATCTTCTATCACTAAAAAATATTACAATTTTTAATAAAATTCCTTCCATAGTTGCAAAAGACATTTGACCACTTATTTTACTATAATTAAATTTTTTTAAATATATTGTTGAAAATTTATTCAAGTGACCATATAAATTATTAATTTTTTCAATATATTTATAATCATAATTATGTATTTTTTCGTTTATATTTTTATTTTCATTCTCATCAATTAAAAATTCATTTAAATGTTCATTTATATATTTATCAAATGTAGATAATTCTTTTAAAAAAATAGAAGGAATAAAATTTTTATCTTCACTTTTATATTTATTTAAAAAGAAATTTTCTAATAATTTATTCAATGAAATATTAAACTTATAAAAAAAATATCCATCAAATTCTTCATTTTCTTTATTTTTTAAATTTATTTTATCAAATCTTTCACAAGATTCATTATATAATCTAAAACTAAGTTTATCTAAATTTTTTAATTGAGTATAATAAACATTATCAGTTAAAGAAAATAATTTAATACTTTCATGAAATAATCTCAAAGTTTTTTCATATAATAAACCTTTATCAGGTTTTTTAAAAGGAACCCCATTAGGATTAATTCTTTTTTTTTTTCTATGACTTTTAATAATTTCTTCTCTTAAATTTTCATTAATTTCAATTTTTTTTCCATTTAAAATAGAAATAACATTATAATGTTTAGATACAATAGTACAAGATTTTAATATCATTTTTAATAATAATTTTCCATGTTCACTTTTATAATGAATAAAATGATGTTTAAATTCTCCTGTTTCTAAATATTCTTCAATTACTTGATCATTATAATTTGCTCCAATCATATAAAAAATTTCACAAAATGTAGAAAATATTTCTAACCAACTTAATATTTCTTCTTCATTTGAATATTTAATTTCTTCATAAAATTCTTCATGAAAAATATATAATTGTCTTATTAATATTTTTAAATCGTCTATAAAAAATAATTTATGTTTTAATATAAAGCATATAAATTTTAATCCTATTTCTAATTCATCTTGATATTCTAATATATTTAAAAGTCCTTTTTTTATTCCTTCTTGCATAAAAGGAATAAAATCTTCTAAAGCAATTTGTCTTATTATTCCACAATCTTTTTTTGTAAAATTATATTTTTCATGAAAATGTTTTGTTAAAGGATTTTTTGTAAATAATAATTTTCTATAAATTATCCTTTCAAAAGTTGATGATATAGTAAAATCAATTGAAGTATAAACTTTTAAAGTGTCAAAATCTTTTTTTAAATGAATAAATAAAATTATAAACATTAATCTAAATTTTACTAAAGTCATTTCTTGTGTACTAACATCCATATTTTTAATAAAATAAATAAGTTTATCAAATGGGAAAATTTCTAAAAATTTTTTATGATAATAAAAAGTTTTAAATTTTCTATTAAAAGTGTTAGAAAATTGTTCTAATAAATAAGGAAATTTATGTTCAGAATTAAAGGGAATTTTTGGATTATGATTTAATAAAGTATTATTTAATAATTTTCCTAATTCATTAAACATATTATTTTCAAAGATTAAATTTATCATTTGAATAGGCCAAAAATTAGTTTTTAATTGAGCTTGATAATCAAAAATTGGTATTTTAAAAATAACTTCATTAAAAATAGAATGATTTCCAGTCATACATTCACATTTTTTATTTTGAATTATATTTTCTTTTATTATATGTTTTCTTTTACAATATTTATGACATGTAAAATAACAAATTGAACATAAATAACAATTATCTTCTTCACAAAAAAAAATTTGTCCATTAAAAAAAGTTTTATCAATTGATAACATAGGACATGAAATTATATCTTTTTTTTTTATTTGATTTGGTATATGTTTCATTTTAATTCCACAATCACAAGAAAAATTAATATTTGGAATTATTTTATAACTTTCTTTTGTTATTATACATTTTTCAATTTCACATTTATCTCGACAAATTTTATGACATACTTCAAAGCAATATTTACAAAGTTTATTTTTTTTGCTTGAATCACAAAATCTACAAAAAAATCCTTCTTGTTTAATTTTTTCGTTTCCAAAACATTTTGATGTACAATTTGTATTTATTATTTTTGATAAATTAAATTTGTTTGAAGTAGATATTTGTTTTGATATATGTAAAATTTGCATTTTTTATTTTTTTTGAGTTTTTTTATAAAATATTGTTTTTAATTATTAATTATGTTTAAAATAAATTAAATTTAAATATTATTTTTTTTTCCTTTATTAATTCAGAAATAAACACTTTAAATAGTAAAAAAAAACAAAATTTAAAAAAGGCAAAAATATTATGATTTTTATTTATATAATTATATGTAAAATAATATTAAAACTCTATTAAAAAATAATAAAACAAAAAAAAATAGATTTATAAATTAAAATAAATAATCCATTTATATTATTATTATTCTTTTAAAAATAACCAAGTTATATTATTATTATTAAAAAAAACATTAAAATTTAAAAATAAAAAATTAAAAAATAAATAATAAATAAAAAGTTTTTTATTAAATAGAAATAGATGGGAAGTGATGTTTCAAAAAACACAACAAACATATCATCAAACTCTCCAAAAAAAATAATAAAAGCCCAACTTCCACCAATAAAAAATATAGAATATAGAAAAAGTCAATTTTACAATAATAATAATTTAAATCATCAAAGACAATCAATAATAAATATTCCAAATAGAAAATTAGAAAAGAAAAAAAGAATAATAATAACAGCAAAAGATGTTAAAATTCAAAAATCAGAATATAAAGTTTTAGAAATAATAAAAAAAAACAATCATGAAGACTTAGATCATAATTTAATAGAAAAATGTATATTAAATCATTTTTTTATGAGAAATTTAGAAAAAGAAGCAAGAAATGAAATAATAAGAGAAATGTCACTTTGTAAAGTAAAACCAAAAGATATTGTATTTAAACAAGGTTCAATAGGAAATTTTTTTTATATTATAAAAGAAGGAGATCTTGATTTAATTATAGATAATAAAAAAGTAAAAACATTATCAAAAGGAAATTCATTTGGAGAATTGGCTTTAATTAATGGAGCTGCGAGAAGTGGAACAGTCAAATCAATTAATGGAAGTTTACTTTGGTGTATGGATAGAAAAAATTTTAAAAAAATTATTGATCATGTTAATTCTATGAATTATATTGAAAATATTAAATTTATAAATGAAATTAATTTCTTTTCTGGTTTAAGTGATAATATAAAAAGTTTACTTTCTAAAAATATTATTAAAGTTTATTTTGAACCAAATGATATTATTGTTAAAGAAGGTGATTTGGCAAGTTGTTTATATATTATTAAAGAAGGAGAAGTTGAATGTGTTATTAATGGAAAATTAATTAGAACTTTAAAGTCAAAAGATTATTTTGGTGAGAAAAGTATTTTATTAGAAAGTAAAAGAACAATGGATGTTATTGCAAAAACAAAAACAATTTGTTATGGAATTACTGTTGATTATTTAAAAAATATGGTTGGTGATAAAATAAATGAAGTTTTATTATTTAATTTTTTAGAAATTGCTTTTCAAAAAAGTGAATTTTTTAATAAAGTAAATCCAAAATTATTTCAAAAATATATATCAAATTTTCAACTTAAAGATTATACAAAAGGTGAAATTGTAATACCAAGTGGACATAATATTGGAAATACATTTATTATTGTAATTGAAGGTTCTGTTTCTCAAAAAGGAAAAGAGAAAGAAGAATATAAAAGAGGTCAAATTATTTTTGAGAAAGAATTAATAATTTTTGATATTAATTCAAAAAAAAAAATAAGATTACAATATGATTTAGTCGCTGATCCTGATTGTTTAATTATGTCATGTAATACAAAACAATTAATAAATTTAATAGGATGTCAATTTAAAGAAATGTTTAATCAATCTAATGTATTATTATCACTTTCACATATTCCTTTATTTAAAACAATACCCCAAGAAAAATTAAATTATTTATCAAAAGTAATAAAAATAGAAAAATATCAAGATAAAAATTTTATAATTAAACAAGATGATATTGGTGATTTATTTTATATAGTTAAATCAGGTAAAGTTGATATATATAAAGATAATAAATATATAAGAACAATAAATGAAAATGGTTCATTTGGTTTTAAAGCTTTATTTAATAAAGAAATTAGAACAGCATCAGCAATTTCAAATGGTAAAGTTGAATGTTATGTTTTAAGTGGTGAGGATTTTAAAAAAGTTTTAGAAAAAAATATTCGTCAATATCTCGAAAAAAAAATGATGTTAGAAGATGATGAAATTTCCCTTATTGATTTAGAATTTATTAAAGAATTAGGAACAGGTTCATTTGGAAATGTAAGTTTAGTAAAAAATCGTAAAAATAATTATCTATATGCAATAAAAGCAATGAATCGTATTCAAATTGATTTACAAAACTTACATAAAAACATAGAATTAGAGCGTTTAATAATGTTAAAAATAGATCATCCATTCATAACAAAATTAGTAAAGACAATGAAATATAATGGATACATATTATTTTTAATGGAATATAATTATGGTAAAGAATTATGGGATATAATTCGTGATATAGGTTTATTAAATAAGACACAAACTCAATTTTATTCAGCATCAATAATGATAGCAATAGATTATCTTCATCAAAGACATTACATTCACAGAGATATTAAACCAGAAAATATTATGATACTTGAAAATGGTTATATTAAAGTAATTGATTTTGGTACTTGTAAAGAAATAATTGATAAAACTTATACTATAATAGGAACACCTCATTATATGGCTCCTGAAGTTATTTTAGGTGAAGGTTATACTTTCCAAGTTGACTTTTGGAGTATTGGAATTATGATGTATGAATTTATGTGTGGTGGTTTACCTTTTGGAGATAATTCTGATGATCCTATTGATGTTTATAAAATGATTATTCATTCTAATTTGAAATTTCCTTCTTTTATTAGAGATAAAGATTTTATTGATATTATTAAAAAAATGCTAAGTAAATTACCAATTGTAAGATTAGGAAGCTTAATTCATATTAAATGTCATCCTTTTTTTAAAGGATTTAATTTTGAAGAATTAAGTAATTTAATTTTGGAACCTTGTTATAAACCTGATGTTCCTGCTTTAAATGTTGATTTACTTTTTGGGGAAGAAACTTTTTTGGAACATGTTAAAAAATTTAAGAAAGTTAATTTTAATAAATTGAAAAATTTGGATGAGAAAGTTAGGAAAGAATGTGATGAATGGTATAATAATTTTTAATTTATATATATTTTTTTTTTTTTTTATTTGTTTATTATTTTTTATAGATAGTATAATGAATTCTAATTGCTTTTTAGGTTTGGTTAAATTTGATTTATAAATTTTTTTTTTTTATTTAATTTTTTTAATATTTTCCTAAAATTAAGAAAAAATAGATTAATTATTTATTAAATGAAATTAAAAATTATAATATTGAATTAAATATTTTTTAATCTACTTTTAATATTAAGAATTTAATTTAAATCTAATTCTCAATAGTACCTAAATAAGGTAATTTTTTAACTATTATAGAATCATAACTTCTATTATAACGATAAATTAAATAATCCATAAAATTATCACTTGTAATAATCAAAGGTTCATAAAAATTATTTTCAACATTAATACAACTTAATTTTGTTCCATTAATACTATAAGAAGTTAATTTATTTTCACTTGAATAAGTAATAAAAGAAGGAAGTGGAGAAGAAGAAAGAAATACTTTTTTAATAATAACATTACTTTGATAAATAACTCTAATAATTTTTAAATTAGGTAATGAATAAATATTAATAAAACCATCATTTGAACAATCAATTAACATATTTAAATTTTGATTAACATTCATATAATTAATTTGTTTAGTATGAGGATGAATAATTTTAACAAATTGAAATTTATTTTGATTTAAATTTAATTTTTCATATACTAAAATACTTCCTTTTTCACTTCCATTATAAATTAATATTTTTCCTTTTTCATTTTCATAAAAACAACAAGAAGTAATTCTACTATGATCATTTAATCTATATAAAAGATTTTCATTTAAATTTAATAATTGACAATAATTATCTTTTGGAGAATAAATATATGATTCTCCTCTTATATTTCCTGTATATAAAAAATATTCATTTTTTAAATTTAAAATTATTGTTTTTGATATTTCTCTTCCCATTAATTTAAGATAAAAAATTTGTTGATGAAGATGATCTTTTTCAATTTTGCATATATTATCAATTTTTTGTTTTGAAATTTCAAAATATTTATTGTTTATTATTTCAATTTCTTCACTTAATTTTATTTTTTTATTGTCTTTTTTAATACTTTCTTTTGTAAAAATTTTATTTGGATTAACACCTAATTCATTTAATTTTATAATACTATCAATATCTTCATTTTTTCCAGCTATTTTTTTCTTTTCAATTTCTTCTTTAATTGATCCTTCATAACAAAATTTAGAAAATATATTTAAAATATTTTGTGCCTCAATTCCTTTTGATTTAATACCAAAAATTAAATCAATCCATTCATTAATATCTAAACTTTTGTCTTCTAAAATATTTCTATAAATTGAAATAAATAGATAAGGATTATTTTTACACCAAAAAGGTAAAAAAACATCGTTAACTTCATATGAATTAAAAAATATTTTTAATAATTGATTTGTATTCATTTTAACATTATTATTATTATTATTAATATTATTATTATTAATATTATTATTAATATTATTATTATTATTATTATTATTGTTATTATTATTGTTGTTATTGTTGTTGTTGTTATTATTATTATTATTAACATTATTTTTATTATTATTTTTTTTTTTTATGTTTTTTTTATTTTTTTTT